>Ga0302324_100000253_pt1 | contig 143003 bp, 121 predicted proteins | sample Palsa_T0_1_FD_201949 | JGI IMG/M metagenome (GOLD analysis project Ga0302324, IMG submission 201949) | Peat permafrost microbial communities from Stordalen Mire near Abisko, Sweden - Palsa_T0_1 | ecosystem: Environmental > Terrestrial > Soil > Palsa > Peat permafrost | place: Sweden: Abisko...
GCCGGGCTCGATCCCGAGAGTTGGTCGCTCTGGCTCAACGATCATCTCTGGGTCGAGCGCGGCGCGATCGAGGTGCTCTCCGAAGCCGAAGCCCATCGCGAACTCGAAAACGCTTCCGTGCGCGTGCGCCTCGACCTCGGCATCGGCGAAGAAACCGCGACCGCCTGGGGTTGCGACCTCTCGCGCGACTACGTTCGCATCAACGCGAACTATCGGACGTGAAGGCGGGCGAGGCCGGCCTCGGGGTCGTTGCAACCGGCGACCGGGGGCTAGCCGTTAGGGTCGCGCATCCGCACTTGCTGGCGAACTACGCGCGCGCGCCGGTTACGTTCGTGCGCGGCGATGGATGCTGGCTGATCGACGACCGCGAGGAGCGGTATTTGGATTTGGTCGCGGGCCTGGCGGTATGCGCGCTCGGTCACGCGCATCCCGGGATCGTTGGGGCAATTGCGGCCCAGGCTGCGTCGCTGGTTCACTGCAGCAACCTTTATTCGTTTGAGCCGGCGGGCGAACTGGCCGGCGTGCTGGCGGAGCTTTCAGGCTTCGAGCGCGTATTCTTCTGCAACTCGGGCACGGAAGCAAACGAGGCTGCAATCAAGCTCGCGCGCAAGTACGCGTGGCGCAACGGCGAGCCGGAGCGGAAGGTCGTGCTCGCTGCGAGCGGCGCCTTTCACGGACGCACGCTGGGGGCACTGGCGGCGACCGATAATCCGCTTTATCACGAGGGGTTCGGCCCGTTGCCCGAGGGGTTTGCTTTCACCCCCTTCAACGACGTGGCTGCGTTGGAGCTCGCGGTCGACGAGCGTACGGCGGCGTTCATCGTCGAGCCCGTGCAAGGCGAGAGCGGCGTGGTCCCCGCGACGCGCGAGTTCCTCGCGGCGGCGCGCCGCATTTGCGACGCGCGCGGCGCGCTCCTGATCTTCGACGAAATTCAAGCCGGGATGGGGCGCTTAGGGTCGCTGTTTGCCTTCCAGCATTTCGGCGTCCGGCCCGACGTCGTCACGCTGGCAAAGGCGTTAGCCAATGGACTTCCGATCGGTGCCGTGCTGATCGACGGGCGCGTGGCCGGCGCGCTGCAGCCGGGCGATCATGGCACGACCTTCGGCGGTTCGCCCGTGCCCTGCGCGGCGGCGCTGGCGCACCTGCGGTTGCGGGCGCAAGGCGACCTCGATGCGCACGTCCGCGCGATGGGTCAGCGGCTGGCGAACGGCCTGCGCGCGATCGCCCGCGAATTTCCCGAGCGTTTCGACGAGCCGCGCGGCGTGGGGCTCATGCTCGGACTGCCGGTGCGCCCGCCGTACACTGCGAAAGCGATCGTCGCTGCAGCGCTGGAGGAGCGTTTACTGGTCAACGCCGCCGGACGAAACACGCTCCGCTTCGTGCCGCCCCTCATCATCGACGCGCAAGAAATCGACGAAGGCCTGCGCCGCTTCCGCCAAGCCATCGACGGCGCTACGAATGAACGCGCGGTATAACCACGCCGGCGAAGGGCTCGACCTCGAAGAAGGAAGCGATGTGGCTGGCCGGTACGAGCCGCACGGAAATGTCATGGTGACGAACGTTCATATAGATGGTGCCGTTGTAGTACGTCACCTCGACGTGGGTCGTCGGATCGCGGCGCACGACGCCCTGCGCTTGGGGATCGGTGAACGGCGAGTCTCCTGGAAACGGATAGCCATGGTCCGGGACCATCACGATGACGGTGCCCTGGTTCGCCTCAAAAAAACACATGGTCCCGGTCGCTCCGGCTAAGTTGTAGTGTTTTCGGCGGACCGACTGGACCTGCCACGTCGTCAAGCGCGTGACGTCGGTTCGACGCAGCAGCAAACACGGATCGAGCCGATTCTCCGCCAAAGCGGCGCCCGAGCGGCCGAGCGCTAAGAAGAGCGCCGCCATCAGCGCGCCCGCGGCAAGACGGGTACCCATGAGGGGGAAGATTGCTACGTTTATTAGCGCGCAGCCTTCGCGTGGGGCCGGTAACTTGGCACGGGCGACCGCTTGAGGAATTTCACGAACTCCGTCGCTAGCGGGGCGAGCGGCCGCTCCTTCAGGCTCACGACCTTGAACTGCCGGCGCAGATCGACCCCTTTGATGTCGACGACGTGGAGCCGCCCCTCCCGCACGTCGCGCTCGACGACGAGCCACGAGAGTATCGCTATGCCGATTCCCGCTTCGACGGCGCGCGACACCGCTTCGACGCTCGGCACGACCAGTTGGGCGTTGACGTGCACCCCGTGTTCGGCCAGCTCTTGCTCCGCGACGATCCGCGTCGACGACAACGCTTCCCGCGTGACGAAGGTCTGTCCGGCTAACTCGTCGGTCCCGACGCTGCGACGCCGCGAAAAGGGGTGACCGGTCGGCGGGACGACGAGGACCAGCCGGTCCTCGGCGAACGGCACGACTTCGAAGGCGGGGTCCTCGATCTGGCCGACCGCTAGGGCGACGCTGATGCGGCGCGCGTGCAAGTGGCTAGCCAGCCGTGCGGCGTTGGCGATGAGGACGTTGACATTGGCCTGCGGGTGCGTGGCCTTGAAGCCCGCCAAAAGCGGCGGAAGCGCATAGTTGCCGATCGTCAGCGTGGCACCGAGCGTCAGGTGGCCGGTTTTCGCCGATGTAAACTCGCGCATCTCGCGTTCCAGCGTTTCCACGTCTTCGAGAACCGCGCGCGAGCGTTCCACCAAAAAGCGTCCCGCTTCGGTGAGGACCGGGCGGCGTTTGACGATCTCCACGAGCGGGACGCCGAAGTGTTCGGAGAGCGCGCGAACTTGGAGGGTGATCGCGGGCTGGGTGAGCTGGAGCTCCTCCGCCGTACGCGTGAAATTGCCCAACTCGGCGAAACGCGTGAACGTGTGCAGTTGGACGAGCGTCAGCCCCACGCTAAGCGGGCCTGGCGGCGGCGGGTGGGGCCGGCATTCGGCGGCACATGCGAACGCTCACATCCTTACCGCCCGCTCTTGGCCGCTTGACCTGACGATTCCCGCGTTGGCGCGGCAAGGTTCAAAGCCTCTCGGCCAGATAGCCCGCCAAAGCGTCGCCACCGACGCGATCCTGTTTCATCGAATCGCGGTGGCGCACGGTCACCGTGCCGTCATCGATCGTTTGGTAGTCGACCATAATGCAGAATGGGGTACCGATTTCGTCCTGCCGGCGGTAGAGTTGGCCGACGTTGCCTTCGTCGTACTGCGTTCGCACGTGCGGCCGTAAGGCGCGCTCGAGTGCCTGCGCTCGCTCGACCAGATCGGGCTTGTTGCGGGCGAGCGGAAAGATGCCGGTCTGCACCGGCGCGATCTTCGGGTGAAAGCGCAGCACGGTGCGCTTGGATTCTTTGCCGCCTTCGTCGACGATCGTTTCGTTGTCGTAGGCGTCGATCAGCATGGTCAGCGTCGTGCGGTCCATGCCGGCCGAGCTCTCGATGAGAAGCGGGGTGTACTTAGCCCGGGTCGCTTCGTCGAAAAAGCTCAGGTCCTTACCCGAGAGCTTCATGTGGGCGTCGAGATCGTAGGTGCCGCGGTGCGCGATCGACTCGAGCTCGCCCCACCCCCATGGAAAGAGGTACTCGACGTCGGTGCCGGCGCGCGCATAGTGCGGCCGCTCCTGTTCGGTCAGCTCGTAGAAGCGCAACCGCTCCGGCTTGATGCCATAGTCGCTGTACCATTGCTTGCGGGCCACGACCCAACGCTCGTAGCACTCGAGGTCGTGGCCGTCGTCGGGGACGAAGTACTCGAGCTCGGCCTGTTCGAATTCCCGCACGCGGAAGGTGAAGTTTCCCGGCGTGATTTCGTTGCGGAACGACTTGCCGATCTGAGCGACGCCGAAGGGCGGTTTCTTGCGCGCGCTCTGATAGATGTTCTTGAAGTTGACGAAGATGCCCTGAGCGGTTTCGGGCCGGAGATACGTCAGGGACGCCGAGTCCTCGAGGGGACCGACGTTCGTCGTCATCATCAAGTTGAAGTTGCGCGGCTCGGTCAAGCTGCCGGTCATCCCGCAGTCCGGGCATTTGGCGAGCGAACTCAGATGATCGGCGCGGAAGCGGTGTTTGCAGTTGCGGCAATCGACCAGCTTGTCGTGAAAGGCCGCAACGTGCCCCGAGGCGACCCAGGTGCTGGGATGCATGACGATCGACGAGTCGAACGCGACCACGTCGTCGCGCAGCTCGACGGTTTCACGCCACCAGGCATCCTTGACGTTGCGCTTGAGCACCGCGCCCAGCGGCCCGTAGTCGAAGAAGCCTCCGATGCCGCCGTAAATCTCGCTCGACGGGAAAATAAAACCGCGCCGTTTGGCCAGCGCCGTAATCTCCTCCATCGTCACGCGGGACCCGTTTTCGATCATATCCGAGCCTGTTTAATCCGCAGCCGCGGAGCCGCCTGCCGACGGGTTCAGCTCGCCCTTGCCCGCGGTTGGGTTTCGGCGCGCAACTGTCCGCACGCGGCGGCGATGTCGCGGCCCATCGGCACCCGCACCGTGGTCGCCACACTCTGGGCCTCGAGCAGGGCTTGGAAGGCCCGCATTCGCGAGGGATCGGTGCCCTGGAGGGCCGCATCCGGCGTGGCATTATACGGAATCAAGTTCACGTGATAGAGGTGTCCGCGCATGAGCTGCCCGAGTGCGTGCGCCGACGCATCGTCGTCGTTGACGCCGGCTAGCATCACGTACTCAAAGAAGATCTTGCGCCGCGTCACCGCGGCGTAGCGGGCGCAGGCCGCCATCAGCTCGCTCACCGGCCAGCGGCGGTTCACGGGCATCAGGCGCCCTCGTAGCTCGTCGGTCGGGGCGTGCAATGAGATGGCGAGGTTGACTTGGACGCGCTCGCTCGCAAAGCGGTCGATCTGCGGAACGAGGCCAACGGTCGAGATCGTGATGTGGCGGTGGCCCAGGCCGAAACCGTGCGGATCGTTGAGCAGCCGGACGGCGTCCATTACCGCATCGTAGTTCGCAAACGGTTCGCCCATGCCCATGAAGACGATATTGGTAACGTTCTTGCCCTTCGCTTTCAGCTCGCGCGCGAAGTAGCGAGCCTGGTCGAAGATCTCGATTGCCTCGAGGTTGCGGTTGAAACCAGCCTGCCCGGTCGCGCAAAAGGAACACTTGTAGGCGCAGCCGGCTTGGCTCGAGATGCAGATCGTGTTCCGATCGCCGCGGTGTTCCATCAAGACGGCTTCAACCTCGGTTCCGTCGTGCAACCGAAAGAGACCCTTGGAGGTCTGGCCGTCATTCGAGCGCTGGATCACGACCGGAACGACCGAGTCGAGTGCGAAACCGCCGCTCTCCAGCCGCTCGCGCAATGTTTTGGGGAGCGCGGTAATCGCGTCGAAGGACGCGACGAGCTCCTTGGCGGCGGCGCGGTAGAGCTGCTCGAGCCGGTACGGCTTGAGTTCGTAATGCGCCGAAAACGCGTCGAGCCCGGCCAAGCCGCTGCGGCGTGCTTTTTGCTCGACCCAAAGATCCCGTGAAGTCACGGCGCCTATTGTATCACGAGCCGAACAGGTCGATCTGCACGGCAGGCTGCGGCGTCTGGGCAAGGCGCGCAAACTCGTCGAGCTTGGCGCGCACCGCTTTGAGGTCTTCCCAGACCAGCCGCTTCACGGCCTCGATCTCGCCGCCGGTCAAACGCAGGACGTAGGCCGGATGAAAGGTAGCCATCAGCGGGATGCCGCGCGGGCCCTCGAACCATTGGCCGCGCTGCTTGGTGATCGAGAAGCGTGGACCGAGGAACGACTTCGCAGCCGGAGCACCGAGCGCGAGCAAGACCCGCGGCGCGATGATCTCGATCTGCTCGTCGAGCCAAGGGCGGCAGTTCGTCATCTCGGCCGGGTCGGGCGGGCGGTTGCGCAGACGCGTGCCGTCGTCGAGCGTCGGCCGGCATTTCACGGTGTTCGCAATGTACGCGCGCTCGCGCGGGAGGCCGATGGCTAACAGCATGCGGTCCAACAGCTCGCCCGCGCGCCCGACGAAGGGCCGCCCCAAACGATCTTCGGTTTCGCCCGGGCCTTCGCCGACCACCATAAGCTCGGCGCACGAATCGCCTTCGCCGTAAACGCTCCGCTGCCGCGTCGCACCGATCGAGCAACGGCGGCAAAGCTCGACCGCGATTGCCGCTGCGCTGAGGCGCTGCTCGCGCGCGGTGCGCTCCGCGATGCTCACGTCCGCTGCTCGAGCGCTTCGATTGCGCGCGGTTGCGGATCGAGCAGCACGGCTTCTCCAATCGCGAGCACGCGCGTGCTGCCGTCGCCCTGCTCGTCGGCTTCGAAGTGCAGACCGACGATGCCGTTCGCACCGAGGCGCGTGGCATTCTGCAGAAGTTCCGTGAGGCAGTCCGAACGCGCGCGCTCGGCGTCGGTTAGGTAGTCGATCGGTGTGAACCCGATAAATGCGCCGATCGAGCGGAAGGTCGCGCGCAACAGGTTGCGGGGACAGACGGCCTCGCCGCGCGCCAGCCCAAAGGATTTAAGCACGGTGAAACCGTCGGGCCGCTCGAACGTGACGACCGCTTCCGGAGCGATCATCGGCGCCCCAGCGCGAATCGCGCGGCCACGACCGCGGCGCCTAGCGTCACCGCGTAGAGGACGTAGCGCCCGATCAACGCCGTCACGAGCGCCGCATACCAAAACGGACCGTGATGCTTGAGCCAGTAAGCGCGGCGCGAACGCTGCTTGCGGCTCTCGACGCTGTACAGGCCGCGCGCGCTTCCCATCCCCTCGTGGACGGCTTCACTCTGCGGAACGTACCAGGTCTCCCAGCCGGCTGCGGCGGCGCGCTTGGCCAGATCGACTTCCTCGTGGTAAAGAAAAAAGCGCTCGTCGAACGTGCCGATCGCGTCGAGCATGCTTCGGCGCAAGCACAGCGCCGCACCGATCGCCAGGTCGACGCGCCGCTCGCCCTCGTAGTTCCAACCGCGCAGCGCCGCGCCGTTGGCGAATTGCCGGAAGGCCGGCCAGTCGCCCCAAGCGCTCGACCGAAGAAACGCTCCTAGCCACGTGTCGAACTCTCCGACCGATTCGGCGATCGTACCGTCCCGGTTGTAGATGCGCGAACCCGCGATGCCGCAGGCCGGATGCGCCTGCATGAAGGCGACGATTGCCGCGAGCGCCCCTTCCCTCAGCTCGGCGTCGGGGTTGAGCAAGTACACGAAGGGCGCGCTCGTGACCGCGATCGCGCGGTTGCAGGCAGCGGCAAAGCCCAGGTTTGCGCCGTTCTCAACGACCCGCAGCCGCTCGCCGTAGCGCTCGGCCAGGAACTCGCGGCTGCCGTCGCTCGAGCCGTTGTCGGAGACGATGACCGATGCGAACTCGGGCTGCGATCGAACCTCGGCGAGCCCGAACACGGAGTCGATCGCCGTCGCAATCCGATCGCGATCGTTCCAACAAACGACGACGACGTCGACGAGCGGCATGGCCGGACTACGCCACTTCGACGCGGCGGCGCTGCTGCAGGTACGGCCAGATGAACGTATCGATCGCTCCGTCGAGAACGGCCGCAACGTTCCCCGTTTCGACGTTCGTGCGGTGATCTTTGACCAGCGTATAGGGCTGCAGCACGTAGGACCGGATCTGCGAGCCCCACTCATTGGCGCGCCGTTCGCCGCGCAGCTCGGAGAGCTTCGCTTCGCGTTCTTCCAACTCGCGTTGCACGAGCTTGGCCCGCAAAACGTTCATCGCGACGTCGCGATTCTGCGTCTGCGAGCGCTCCTGTTGAGATGCCACGATGATTCCGCTCGGCAGGTGCGTGATGCGAATCGCCGACTCCGTCTTGTTGACGTATTGGCCGCCCGCTCCGCCCGACTTGTAGGTTTCGATCTTCAGGTCGTCGGGCCGGATGTCGACGCCGATTTCCTCGTCGCTCTCGATCTCGGGAACGACGTCGACCGAGGCGAACGACGTATGGCGGCGGTGCTGCTGATCGAACGGTGAGATGCGCACCAGCCGGTGGACCCCGCGCTCGCTCTCGAGCATCCCGTACGCGTTCTTGCCGTGAACGAAAAAGGTGATCGACTTGAGACCGGCCTCTTCCGCCGGCGACTCGTCGACGACGGACGTCGAAAACTCCTTGTATTCAGCCCAGCGCAGGTACATGCGGGCCAGCATCTGCGCCCAGTCGGCGGCGTCGACGCCGCCTGCTCCCGCGTGAATCGTGACGATGGCGCCGTGGCCGTCGTACTCGCGATCGAAGTTCGCCGCCATCTCGAGGCTTTCGAGACGCGCGCCGGCCGCGGCGATCAAGCGGTCGGCTTCTTCGGCCCCGCCGGCCTCGTCGCCCAGAACCTCCAGCGTCTCGCGGGCATCGTGCAACTCGCGCGCGACGGCCGCCAGATCGTCGACCTCAGCCCGGAGATCGGCCAGCCTCTTCATCGTACGCTGCGCCGCTTCGGCGTCATCCCAAAAGCCGGGCGCATTGGACCGCTGCTCTAGCTCGGCTACGAGCCTGGCCTTGCGGTCGTATTCAAAGACGCTCCTTGAGGGTTTCCAAGCGCTCTTGGCTGCGCGTGAGCGAAGCGACTTGTGCTTCCGACATCGTAACGGTTTTTCTCCTACGCGCGTGGGGCGCCCACCTTCGTCGGGTTAAGCACCGTTCCGTTTCACGGAGCCTCTGCCGCGAGCGGAAAGCGGTCCGCCCGCCGCAGCGCCGGGAACAACGCGGCCCAAAGCGCGATGACCGCAAGCGTTGCCGCGCCTCCGAGAACGACCGAGGGGACGACGCCGACGAACGCGGCCAGCGTACCGGACTCGAAAGCGCCAAGCTGATTGGAGGCCCCGATGAACACGGCTTCGACGGCGTTCACACGACCGCGCATCGCATCCGGAGTCGTGAGCTGCACGAGGTTGCTACGAACCACGACGCTCACCATGTCCGTGCCCCCGGCGATGGCGAGCAACACGAGCGAGAACGCGAAGTTTCGCGAAAGCCCGAACGCGATCGTCGCAACCCCGAAACCGGCGATCGCGCACAGGAGCGCAGGGCCCACGCGCCGCTGCAGCGGCCGTCGCGCGAGCGCGGCGGCCACGAGCGCGGCACCGACCGCGGGCGCGCTGCGCAGTGCGCCGAATCCGGTTGGACCGACGTGGAAAATACCGTCCGCAAAGGCCGGCAAGAGCGCGGTCGCGCCGCCGAAGAGCACGGCGAAAAGGTCGAGCGAAATGGCCCCGGCCACGATCGGCCGCGACCGAATGTAGCGCAGTCCGGCGAATGCGTCGTGCCACGTCGCGGGGCGCGTCGCCGCTTCGGTGCGCGTAACGCGCAGCGCCCCGATAAACGCCGCGTAGACGACGAGCGCTGCCACTGAAACAGCGAGTGCGGTGGCCGCCGAAAACGCGACTAAGAGACCGCCGAGCGCGGGACCGCCGATGATCGTGAGCTCGCGAAGCGAAGCGTACGTGGCTTGCACGCGTGGAAACTCCGCGCGCGTGACGATGTTGGGAAGAAGCGATCGCTCCGCAGGCGTTCCAAACGCGCGGGCAATGCCGATGCCCATCAAGACCGCGAGATAGAGCACGATCGAGGTGACCCTTTGCGTCACCGCGACCACGAAAGCGAGCACGCACACCGCTTCGACCAAGGCCATCGCTGCGGCTATAAGGCGCCGGTCGTGACGATCCGAGAGGAAGCCCGCAGGAACGGCGAGGGCGAAGGTCGGCAAGAACAACGCGAGCCCGACGAGGCCCAAATCGAAAGCTTGGTGCCGCAGCGTGAACACGTGCCAAGCGACGGCGACCGATTGTACTTGGTATCCAAGCTCGCCGCACAACATTCCAACAAAGAAGAGGACGTGGTTGCGGGCGACGGGCATCGTCGCGTTTCTCGTGGCCGCGCGGGGATACTCCTGCGAAATCCAGACTTCAGCGCTACAGGGCGCTCTTCGCCCTAGTGTGCCTGACGTAACAGGGGCGCGAGATCGCTAACGATTTGGTGCGCTACCGCGCGTTGCGAAGCAAAGGTCGTGAGGTCTTCGCGAAAGTAGCTCTCCGCTCGCCGCTTTCGGTTCGAACCTGCATCCATGACAAAGACGCTAACGAGTTTCTGGCGCTCGACGTCGCGGACGGAAATCAATAGGATCGTCGACGCTCCGACATCGGATGCTATCTCATCGGAAGTTACATGCTTCGTTTGATACCCGAGCAGCACGGGCCAGGCGATGACCCGCACAACCTCTCGGTTTGCAAGTTCGGCGTCGACGGCTTCGGCGATGCCGGCGTCCGCGTTGTCCAACCCGCCGGCGTTCGAGAGCCATCGCACGGGAATAACGGCGACCGTTTGAGGGCTTCGTAGCGGCCCAAGCCGGTAGAAGGCGAGCGCCACGGCGATCAGTCCGATTGCGACCCCGATACGAAACCATGGCAAACGCAGCCGGTTCGGCGCGGCCGCTAAGACCGGCGGTAGCCGCCGCGTGACGACCGGGACATAGGTTCCGCGAGGGTACTCCAGCCGAACCGCTTCCGCACGTCCCGGTCCTTCGTAGTATTCCGTCAGCTTCGCGCGCAGGCGCCTCGCTTCGACGCGGACGATCGGATCGAGCCGCGGATCGTAGTCGTCGTTCCGGTCAAAGACTTCGCGCCCGAGGACGTACTCCTTGACCTGCGCCTCGCGTCCGCTCAGTTTGGACTCGACGGTGAAGCGCAAAAACCGGCAGAGGCGGGCGGCGCCTGCGAACAGATCGTCGCCGACCACCCGTTCGAGGTGGTCGCGTATCTCTTGGACCGGAATGCCGTCCATTTCCGTCAACTCTGGCATTCCCGTCCTTTCGCTTCAAGAGTTCGAACGAACCTTACGGTAAGGTTACCGCCGCGATTCGACCGTTACTCTCGTGCCCGGGTCTTCTCGTGCGATCCTCACCGGCAGACGGGCGGTCTCGCCCGCCTCTCATAAGGAGAAACGAGATGAAACGGATCCCCCTCACCCTCTTCTTCGTGGCCTTCCTGACGGCAGTTCCGGCGATTGCCGGTCCGCCGCTCGTCTGTCATGCGATCGACATCGGGACGGCCAAGTCGCTTCCGTGGTCGAGCACGCCGGGCTGGAACGGTGCCCAAACGTCGTACGACCTCTCGCACCTGAGCGACGATACCCTCAATCTGCTGACGCCGCAGATGCCGATCGACGTTCGGCGCGAGACGCTGCGCCGCGCGGCGATTTATTCAGCGGCCCAACCGGGCCTCGCGCAGACCTTGACGGCTCGCCTTGTCGCGAGAGCGACGGACGCGGAAGCGGCCGGCAAGCCCGACCCGTCGGCATGGTTCGACGCCGGATACTTCGTTGAGACCGTCCGGCAAGCCGCGACCGTCTATCCACTGCTGCGTACGGAATCGACGGGCGTGGACGGCCTCGCTTGGATCAAGAAGGCGATTCAGTTGGGCGGACAGGACATGGAGCAGGCCGCCGCGATGGTCGAGTCGGCGACGAATCGGCTCGCCCGTTAATTCACGCGTGAGCGACGCCGTGACCAAGTGCTTCGTGCACGGCCTGATCCTCGCTCATCCTCGCGCCGAGGCGTATCAGATGGGTCAGCTCGGCGGGTTCTAGTTCGGCGCTCACGGCGCTCGCGAAGCGCTCGTATTCCTGACGCTCGGTGTAGTCGCCGCTGATCTCGGACGGCTTCGTATGCGCGGTGACGAAACCCATCAGTCCGGCCGCACGCCTCTTCGCCGCGAGGGAGCGAGCGGGATCGTCTTGCGGTTGAAGCGCGGCGATCGCGGCCATGCGTTGAACCGCGAACGGCAGCAGGCGATCGATCTGCAACTCTCGGATCAACTCGATCGCCTCGCGCGCGGCGGCATACGCTTCGTCAAATTGCCCGAGGGCGATGAGGTATGCGGCCATATTCAGCAGGCACGCGACGACGTTGTACGGGTAGCCTAAGGCGCGCTGAACGGCAAGTGCCTCGACGTTGAGGTCCACTGCCGCCTGCGCGTCGCCGCTTTGAAACTCGATTTCGGCAAGGTGTCCGGCCAAAAGCCCCGCCTCGCTTTCGATGCCGATCGACTTCCAGATTGCGTGCGCCTCGGAATAGTTGGCGCGGGCCGTGGAAGCATCGCCGAGCCACCTGGCCACCGAGCCGTTCGTCGCGAGCACGTGCGCGAGCGAGCGGGGATGGCCGAGTGCGCGAACGGCAGCCAGCGCCTGGAGCAATCGCTCTTCGCCCGCGGCGCGCCGTTCGAGATGCACGAGTGATTTGCCGGCGATCGCATGCAAGAGGGCCGGCTCGATGCCCGCGTCGAGCGACCCATACAGCGCGAGCGCGCGCTCGGCGGCAGATAGAGCGGCCTCGTAGTCGAAGAGGGCGATTGCGAATTGGGCTTCCGCGTAGGAGACTTTCGCGGCAATCGGCCGTGGCGTGCATTCGTCAATAAGCGCAGCCGCCGCGAGACTCCAGCGCCGCCCCTCTGCTAGCGAAACCAAGCCGAAAAATACGCGCAGGGCCGCCGCCAGGCGCTGGCCGATCACCGCATCCCCGTGCATCGTCAGAGACCAATCGAGTGCCGCGCGCCAGTTCTCAACGCTCGAAAGCGTCTGCGCGAGCCAGGCGCTTTCGGGGATCGTGCCGCGAATTCGCTCGAGATGCTCCGCCAGATCGGCATAGGCAAGCGCATGTTTGCGTTCGATGCCGGAACGTTCGCCGGCCTCGATCAGCCGTTCGAGCGCATACTCGCGCGCCGATTCGGATAGCGTAAAACGAGGCTGTGCGGCCTCGAAATCGGCACCCACCAGCGATTTGGCAACCAGCGAGGACAGGAGTTCGAATGTGCCCCGTTCGTCGCCGGGATCAGTCGCACAGACCGCGCCGGCGAGTTCGACGGTGAAGCCCGGAGCAAACACCGCTAAGCGCGCAAAGAGCGTGCGCTCGGCCGGCTTGAGCAGATCGTAGCTCCAATCGAATAAGGCGCGCATCGTTTGCTGGCGCGGCAGGGCCGTGCGGCGGCCGCCGGCGAGGATGGTGAAACGCTCATCGAGCATGCCCGCAAGCGCATCGAGCGACAAGACGTTGGCGCGCGCGGCCGCAAGCTCGATTGCAAGCGGAATGCCATCGAGCCGGCGACAGATATCGGCAACGAGCGGTGCGTTCGCGTCGGTTAATGCGAAGTGCCGGCCGGCCTGCCGCGCTCGCTCGACGAAGAGCGCGATCGCCGCGTATCCTCCGGCTTCGGCCGCACGTAACGTTCCTATCATCTTCGGCGCCGGGAGCTGGAGTGACGGCACCAGAAAGATTCGCTCGCCTGCGACCATGAGCGCCTCGCGGCTCGTCGCGAGAATGCGAACGTCCGGGCAGCCGCGTAAGAGCGCATCCACGACGACGGCGGCCGGGGCTACGAGGTGCTCGCAGTTGTCGAGCACGAGCAACAGCGAGCGGCGCTTGAGCCGCGCGATCAGCGACTCGAGCGCACGATTCTCGGGAAGTTGCTCGACCCCGACCGCCTGCGCGATGCTCGCGACGACGCGCTGGGCTAGGGCGACCGGCGCGAGTTCGGTCAGCCACACGCCATCGCGAAACTCTTCCGACAGAGCCGCCGCAACAGCCACAGCCGTCCGCGTTTTCCCGACGCCGCCCGCGCCCGTGAGCGTCACGAGACGACCGTCGCGCAAGGCCGAGCGGATCTCCGCGATCTCGCGCTCGCGACCGATGAGAGGGTCGGCCGGCAGCGGCAGATTCGTCTTCGGCGCCGTCTCGGCGATCCCGTCGCGCAGAACGCGCGCGGCCAGTTCGGTTCGCGACCCGACGTTCAGCTTCGCGAATAGGGCGGCGATATGCGATTCGACCGTGCGTCCGCTCAGCCAGAGCCGCTCGGCGATCTCGCGATTGGAGTTTCCCGCCGCGACCAAGTTTGCGATCTCGGTCTGGCGCCTCGAAAGCATCCAGCCACCTCCGCTCGATCGTCGTTTTGCGCGAAACTCCGTGTTTCCCCGGATGCCTTCGCACTTCTGCCGAGGCTATGCTCTTTCATGGGCACCTTGCCCGCCCTCTCGACAGACGGAAAGGACCGAGCTCACGATGACCTACGCTCCGACGCACCCTCGGCATACGGATTCCGCCCCGGCCCCCGGCGCGGTGATGGAAGGGAGGGGCGCGTATAACAAACACGCGACGATTCCGGCTGACGGCTCCCGCTCTGCGATTTCGCACTTGCGCAATGCAGCTCGAGCGGTCTTCGTGGGGCCTGACGAGCCGATCGTCATTGCCGACTACGGGTCCTCGGAGGGGTAGAATTCGCTGGCTCCGATCGGCGCCGCCGTCGCGTCGCTGCGCGCCCGCTGCGGAAAGCAGCGGCCCATCTTCGTAGCGCACGTCGACCTTCCGGAAAACGATTTCAACTCACTCTTCGACATAGTCGAAGCGTCACCGGAGCGTTACTGCGCAGACGACCCCTTCGTGTTTCCGTCGGCGGTGGGGCGCTCGTTTTATTCGACCGTCTTCCCGCCCGATTGGGTGCACCTTGGATGGAGCTCGTATGCCGCCGTTTGGCTGAGCCGGGTGCCCGCGGCAATCCCCGATCACATCATCCCGATGCGCAGCAACCCGGACGTCCGCAGCGCGTACCTCAAACAGGCCGCGGCCGATTGGAGGCTGTTCCTCTCGCTGCGCGCGGCAGAACTGCGCAGCGGAGGGCGGCTCGTGGTCGTCCTTCCGGCCCGCGACGATGCCGGCAGCACGGGGCTCGACGAGTTCATGGACCACGCGAACGCTGCGGCACGCGATCTCGTCGAGGCGGGCGCGATCGGCGCCGATGAAGTGGCGCGCATGGCGCTTCCGGTCTTTACCCGCTCGAAAGAGGATCTGCTCGCGCCGTTTGCGGACGGGCGCTTTGAGGGTCTGACCGTCGAGCACTGCGCGATGGAAGTACTCCCTGATGCCGGCTGGGCTACCTACCAGCTGACGCAAGATCGCCATGCGCTGGCGCGAGAGCAGGCGCTGTTCTTTCGAGTGATCTTCATCCCGACGCTCGCGACCGCACTTGACGAGCGGCGCACGGCGAGCGAGCGCAACGCGTTCGCCGACCTGCTCACCGACGCGCTCGAGCGGCGCCTGGTTCAGGCTCCGGCCCCGATGCATCGGTTCGTTGCGACGATCGTGCTCGCGAAAAATGCGGGTTAGGAGTGAGACGATGACGACGATGACAATCGATCAAGAACCGTACGCGCCCGGCTATTCCGACCACGAGGACGCCTGAAGCCGTTCCGACGTAGAGTTCGCCGGCAGCGTCGACGGCGAGCGCTCCAACGCCCTTTTCTACGGTGATGGTGCGCGACGGCTTGCGAGAATTCGGCGGATACACTGCGACGGAGTTGTTACCGCCGACGTAGAGGTTCCCAGCGGCGTCGAACGCGATGGCTCCGCCCGGAGGCTTATGCAAGCTGTTTTCCGACCTGCAGAGATGGCCGTGGACGGTTGATGAACTCCCTCATCTCGAACGCTGATTGGGTCTGGGGGCTAGGCATCGCGTTATGCCGCCTAGCCTCAGACTTTCTTCATCAACTTGTCTTAGACTCTGGAATCGCCCTTTCGGACCTCACAAAGGAGAATCGCCTATGCGTTCTTCGCAACGGATTCTAATAGCCGCCGTCTCAGTTGCGGTTATGGCCGCCTCGGCCGGTGCCGCTATAGCGCACGGTTACAACGGCAACAGCACTTATATGTTTGCCCCGGCATCGCGCAGTTACAGCGGTGCCTACCCGGTGACCGTGACTCATTCGCAGCGCAGCAACGGTACGTACTGCCTGACGCTGACCGGCAATGCCAGCGGCGGCTCGGCTTCGCTAGTCTTTGGCAGTCAGAAATACTCGTACGGCTCATTCTTAGTTATCAACGACACCCTCGCGGCGACTATCCAAGAACCACTATATGGTCAGAACGGCGCCTTGATGTTTATCGCTTCCGCGGACCATGGCCACATCGGCCAGGGCATCTTCGAAAATATAGAAGGCGGTTCAAACTTCGACGCCGGTGCGTTGGCGTTCGGCAAGAAGAACGGCTGCTGAGACTATCCGCTCCGGAGAGCTGCTGACGAATCGGTGAAGTGACTTTCGGATCCGCTTCCCAGCCGACGAGGGGCTTATCGCGGCTCATGCAAGTCCGCGGCCTGCACATCCGTGATCTCAAGCCTGCGCGAGACCGACGATAGTGCGGCTATAGGCGCCCGACTCCGCGGCATCGAGCAGAAGTGCCGCAAGATCCGCGAACGTAAGCGACCACGCGCCTTTCGGCAGCCCGTTGCGCGTCGCGCGATACCCTCGCGATGCACCCGGCGTGAGTCTGGGTCGACGGGCAATAGTCCATTCGAGGTTGCTACTTTGGATAACCGATTCCATTGCCGTCGAGTCAGCCACGATCGGCGCCAGTAGCGTCCGCAGCAGCGCCGTAATTGGGTTCCGGCTTGGAAAGAGCAGCCTTGCGAGACGACGATATATGGCCGTGCGGCTTGTCCTGACAAGGCGCGTATCATTGCACTCGCCGCGTCCCGGAGCACTGTGGTCTCCCGACGCGTCTTCTAGCTTCGTACAACTCGGCTACCGCCCGAACGCCCACTTCACCATCAACGGCAACTCGTCGCGCCAGAACGCGTCGCCGTGCGACCCGATTCGTTCGGTCACGATGACGTCCGCAGCTGCATCGCGCAGCGCCGTCGCCCACCGAGCTGCGTTCTTCCGGAAAAACGGCTCCCGCGTGCCGGCGACGAGGTACACTCGCGGAATCGTACTTGGCATCGCTGTAGGCGGTTGGTAACCCCCGCCGGGTGAGGCGCACAACACCGAACCGTAAACGTCGGGATGCCGAAAACCAATCGCAAGCGCGAGCTCGGCACTGGCCGAGACGCCAAACACCGCCGTGCGCTCCCTGGGCAGTGCGACGCCAAAATGCGTCCCGATCCATCGGCGGACGTCCTCGGCGAAGAACTTTTCGTGTGCCGCGAACCGCTCCGGATCAAAGCCAGGCGAATACTCATGGAGCCGCAGCATCTCGTCAGCCAGCCGGTGTGCACCGACGATCATCGTAGACGGCGCATCGGTGGTCTCGAGGAGTTCGCCCCACGGTGCGATAATCTGGCCGTCGCCGGCGAAAACGATGGCCTCGGGCGGGCAAGCCGGAACATACACGGTGACCTGCCGACCACCGTCGTACTCGAACGACTCGGTGATGAGCCGCCCAGCCATCGACGACATCGTTGCTGCCTCCCTTAACTCAGAGATTATTGCACGATCTGCTGCTCGGTGAACTGGCTCCTGCGCATGCTGTGGATCTCCGTTCTGCCCGAATGGGCGAAAATCCAAGGTAATCCCCGGCTTTCGATCTGCGGCCCATCCTAAGCGTCGGGGCCGCTCGCGACGATACTCAGCGGATGGGAACGCCCCTGGGACGAAATCCGGGCCATGGCGACGGCTTGAAACCGCGATCACCGGCTGCGGCGCGACCGACCGGCACGGTCGCGTTTCTTTTTACGGACATTGAGGGCAGCACCGTGCGCTGGGAGCGCGACCGCGAAGCGATGGCCACGGCGCTCGCACGCCACGATGCGCTGATGCGCGTGGCGATGGAAGCCCGCGGCGCGTACGTCTTTAAAACGATGGGCGACGCCTTCTGCACGGCCTTTGCAACGCCACTCGATGCCCTCGCCGCAGCGCTTGACGCCCAGCGCGCCCTGGGCGGCGAAGATTTCTCAGCGGTTGAGGGCTTACGCGTGCGCATGGCGCTGCACGCGGGAAGCGCCGACGAACGCGGCGGTGACTACTTCGGTCCGGCGGTCAACCGCGTCGCGCGCCTACTCGCGGTCGGTCACGGCGGTCAGGTGCTAGTCTCGGGTGCCTGCACTGAACTGCTCGGTAATGACCTGCCGCCGGCGTGCGGTCTGCGCGATCTCGGCGAGCACCGGCTCAAAGACCTCGCACAGCCCGAACGCATCCGCCAGTTGCTCGCACCCGAGCTGATCGCCGACTTCCCACCGTTGCGCTCGCTCGAACACCTCTCCAACAACCTGCCCGCGCAGATTTCATCTTTCGTAGGCCGCGAGACGGAGATCGCCGAGGTCGCCGCGCTGATCGAACGGCATCGGCTTGTCACCCTCGTCGGCTCGGGCGGCGTCGGCAAGACGCGCCTCTCCTTACATGTGGCCGCCGAGCTCGTTGACAGCTTCAGCGACGGTGTGTGCTTCGTCGAACTCGCACCGCTCGGTCAAGGCGAGTACATTCCCACCACGGTCGCGTCGGCGCTCGGCATCACGCTCCCATCCGAAGGCGATCTCGTCGAGCACCTCGCGCGCGCCCTCAAAGGCAAAGAGCAGTTGCTGGTCTTCGACAACTGCGAGCATCTCGTTGAGGGGGCCGCGCGCGTGATCTCCACGATTCTGCACGCGGCGCCGAAGGTCAAAGTCCTGGCATCGAGCCGGCAAGGGTTGGGGGTCGCCGGAGAAGCGACGTATCAGGTGCCGTCGCTGGGTCTTCCGGGCAAAGATGACCCGAACCCGAGCGCGATCGACGTGCTGCGCTACGAGTCCGTCGCGCTCTTCGTCGAGCGCGCGCGGGCCGCGAGCGCCACGTTCCCCCTCACCGATGAGAACGCGCCGATCATGGCCGAGATCTGCCGGCGGCTCGACGGCATTCCGCTCGCCATCGAGCTGGCGGCTGCGCGGGTGAAGATGCTTGGCCCCAAGCAGCTGCGCGACCGGCTCGACGAGCGGTTCCGGGTGCTGACCGGCGGCAGCCGCGACGTGTTGCCGCGGCAGCAGACGCTGCGTGCGCTGATCGACTGGAGCCACGACCTGCTCGACGAGCGCGAGCGGGTGCTCTTCCGGCGGCTGGGGGTCTTCGTCAACGGCTTCACGCTGGAGGGAGCCGTCGCTGCCGGAAGCGGCGAAGACCTCGACGACCTCGACGTGTTCGACATACTGGCCTCGTTGGTCGATAAGTCGCTCGTTCTCGCTGAACCGCAAGGCGACGCGGCGCGCTACCGGCTGCTCGAATCGACGCGCGCGTATGCTGCCGAGAAGCTCGTCGCTGCGGGCGAGCGCGATACGGTTGCGGGGCACCACCTGCGCTATCTGCGCGACCGCTTCGTTGAGCTGCGGGAACGGTTCGACCGGACGGCACGAATTACCGACCTCGATAAGGCGCTCCAGACCGAGTTGGAGGACGTGCGGTCGGCGCTCGACGGTGCATTGGCGCACTCGCGGCTCGTCGATGGCGGTGAGTTGCTCGTCAACGTTGACCGGAGTTGGCGAGCCATCGGGGTCGAGGGGGAAGGCCTGGCGCGCTGTGAGGCGTATCTCGCAGCGCTCCCGGACGAACAGACGCGGCTGCGCGCTGGGCTTTCAACGGTGTTGTCCTACTTGCTCGGCGATTCCGGCCACATGATGCGCGCCTTTGAACTGGCGATGCGGGCGGTCGAGCTTGCGCAGTCAGGCGACGACGCTCCGACGCTCGCTCGGGCGCTAGCCCGGTATGCGTATATGGCGGCGCACCTCCATCGGTTTGACGACGCCGATCGGGCGCTCACGCAAGCCGAAGCGATCCCGCAGAACTCACCGAACCTTCGCATTCAGTTGCTCTTGGCGAAAGCACTTTGTAGCCAGTTTCGTGGCGAACTTGACGTGGCGGCACGCCTGCACCACCGGTTGCGCGAAGAGCAGCGCTCGCTCGGGAACGCCCGCGCAGAGCGGAGTGCGGCGGCCTCCTGTGCGGAGGTCGAACACGCGCGTGGTGAGACGCAGCGAGCGATTGCGCTCGTTCGCGAGACGCTTCCGGCGGCGCGGTCTGCTGCCGATAAGAACACGCTCGGCCTCCTACTCGTCAACTTCGCAGGCTATCTTGTCGCGCTGGACGATCTTCCCGGCGCCCTCGCGGCGGCGCGCGAGGCAATCGCGATCCGTGCTTCGGCTGAGCCGGGTCACGTCCACGTCGCAATTGCGATCGAGCACCTCGCTCTCGTCTTCGCGTTGCGTGGCGAGCGTGCGCGCGCGGCCAAACTCGAGGGGTACGCCGGCTCCGCGTTTGGGCAACACGGACTCAAGCGCGAGTTCACCGAGACGACGACGCACGAGCGTCTCACCGCACTCTTGCACGACGAACTCGCGCCCGACGAACTCGCGCGCCTGAGCGCCGAGGGCGCCGCGCTCACACCCGAGGCCGCGATTGCCGTCGCACTTGCGGAAGACGAATCGGCATAGGGCAACGTGCATGTCACCCCACTCGCGAGCCGCGTCGCGTTAGGGGTTTAGCAGCATCGCAAATGCGCGGCCCGGCGCCGATCGCTTAGCTGCCCGCGTATTCGCGCCGGCGGGAGGGTGCCGCATCGGAGGCATTGGGAGGCTTTGGCGCTTTGGGTCCACGCTTGAAAGCCGGGGCGCCAGGCGCCAACAGCCTTTCCTTTGAAACCCCGTGGCATGGCGCCGCCAACACACCTTCCGACCGGTGCGGTGACGTTTGCCTTCACGGATATCGAAGGCAGTACGGTACGATGGGAGCGCGACCGCGTCGCGATGCATGAGGCCGTGCGCCGCCACGACGCGATTCTACGCGCGGCAATAACCGAGCACGGCGGCCACGTCTTCAAAACGATGGGTGACGCATTCTGTGCCGCGTTCACGCGCCCAGATAGTGCCCTTGCGGCGATGCTCGCAGTGCGAGAACGACTTGCTGCCGAAAACTTCTCGGCGGTCGCTGGCTTGCGCGTGCGCGCGGCGCTGCATACCGGCTTCGCGGATGAGCGCGACGGGGATTACTTCGGACCGGCGCTCAATCGGGTCGCGCGGCTGCTCGCGATCGGCCACGGCGGCCAGATACTGCTCTCCGGTGTCACGCGTGATCTTGCTCACGACAGCCTGCCCTGCGGCGCAACGCTGGTTGATCTGGGCTCACACCGGTTGCGGGATCTCACCGAAGCCGAGCACGTGTGGCAACTCGACATCGCCGGCTTACCCAACGAGTTTCCGCCGCTGCGTTCGCTCGATGCGATGCCCAATAACCTCCCCATCGCGCGCACTTGTTTTGTTGGACGTGAGAACGACGTGGCCGAAGTCAGAGAACTGCTCGATCGTCACCGCCTACTCACGATCGTTGGTTCGGGTGGCGTCGGCAAGACGCGCCTCGCAGTCCAAGTCGGCGCGCAAGTGCTCGATCGCTATCCCGACGGCGTCTGGTTCGTCGATCTTGCCCCGATCGACGATCCTGAACTCGTCGCCAGCGTCGTCGCACAAGCCATCGGCATGAGCCAGCGGCAGGGGCAACGGGTCGATGAGGCGATTCCGCAATGGCTCAAACGCAAAAAGATGTTCCTCATCTTCGATAACTGCGAGCATTTGCTGGAGCCGGTCGCTGCACTTGCCCATGCCATCTCGGCAACGACGCCCGACGTTCGAATTTTAGCGACGTCACGCCAGGCGCTCAATATCAGCGGTGAAGCGGTCCACTTGCTCCCATCACTTGCCGTTCCGCCTGAAGCTGCCCGCTTGAAATCCGCCGAGGCGCTGGGTTACGGCGCGATCGCGCTCTTTGTCGATCGCGCGCAGGCTGCCGACACGCGCTTTTCGATGACGGACGACAATGCACCAATCATCGCCGAGATTTGCCGGCGGCTCGACGGCATTGCGCTGGCGATTGAGCTGGCCGCCGCGCGGGTGAAGGTGCTCTCGATTCCTAATCTCGCGCAACGGCTGGGCGAACGCTTCAAGTTGCTCACCGGCGGAAGCCGTGACCTGCTGCCTCGTCAGAAGACGCTGACCGCCCTGATCGACTGGAGCTACGACCTGCTCACGCCGCAGGAGCAACGCTTGTTCAACCGGCTGGGTGTCTTTGCCGGCGGCTTTGGTTTGAATGCGGCCACCGCGGTGTGCAGCGGCGACAGTCTAGATGAACTCGACGTCTTGGACCTGCTCAGTTCGCTGACCGACAAGTCGCTGGTAGTCGCCGACACCAGCGGCGAAACCGCGCGCTACCGGCTGCTCGAATCCACGGCTGCCTATGCGCTGGGAAAACTCGCAGAGTCGGACGAGCGCGAACGCATGGGCCGCCGTCACGCACAGTATTTTCGCGAGCAGGCGGAAGCCGCGGACGAACGGAGCGGTTCGGGCTCGACGGTTGCGTGGCTTGCGAATGTCGAGCTGGAGATCGACAACTACCGGACGGCGCTGGAGTGGGGGCTGACGCATGACAATGACCCCGTGCTGGGCGGCGCGATCGCCGGCGCACTGGGAATGCTTTGGAATCCGGCCGGCCTTATCGTCGAAGGTCGCTATTGGATCGAGCGCGCGCTCCCCCGCATCAGTGAAGGCGAGCAGCCGGCAGTCGCGGCGCGCCTGCACAAAGCGCTGAGCAATCTTTCATTCGGCAAACGCAAGTGCGACGCGGCGCAGCGGGCGCTGCAGCTGTACGAATCGGCGGGCGATCGCCGAGGTGCAGGGCTTGCGCAACAATCTCGTGGGACCGCACTTTTTCAGATGGGTCAAATTGAAGAGGCGCGCGAGGCGATTGCTCAGGCACTTGCGGTGGCGCGCGCGTGCGGTGACGCGCCGAACGTGGCAATTGGTCAAAACGAGTTGGCGAGCATCGAGATGCACCGGCGCGACTTCGGCGCGGCGCGCGAATTGTTCGCGCAGGCGCTCGCGGGCCAGAAAGCGCTTGGGGACGAGCCGAAGACAGCTAATGTGTTGGTCGCTATGGCGGAGTTGGAATTTGGGGCGGGTGATCCGGAGCAGGCGTTGCGTTTGGCAAACGAGGCACTGGATATCTACCTACGCGGGAAGAACGCAACGACCATTGCCACCTGTTACAACAACAGCGCCGCCTATCGCATCGCGCTCGACGACCTGGAAGGAGCCCGCGAGTCGGCGTGCGAGGTGTTGCGCCTCGCTCGGAAGATACACGACGAATTCGATATTGTCGTCGCGCTCCAGCATCTCGCCCTGCTTGGAGCGCTCGTCGGTGATCCGCGACGCGGTGCGCAGTTGCTGGGCTACGTAAACGCACAATACGATCAGCTGGGATTGCAACGCCAAGCCACGGAGCAATGGAGCTACGACAAGCTGCTAAGCGCGCTGCGCGCGTTCTTGAGCGATGATGAGATGAAAAACCTTGCAGCCGAGGGCGCGGCGTGGTCCGAAGATTGCGCGGTCGAGGAAGCGCTCAGGGCTTGCCCCCCGACTCGCCACGCTCGCGAGACCGCACCGCGTTAGCGAGCGCTACGGCTTAGCGCCGCGAAATAGCCACGCCAGCCCCCCCACGCCCCTGCTCCGCTCACGGTTTCGCGCATGCGAGGCCGTTTCGCGTTAGGGCTTAGCGGCCTCGATCGGCGCGCCTCGCTCGCATTGCTCACGGATCATTCGACCGCCTTGAACACCATGTTCTTCGAGTCGGACAAGACCTTGTGCACCGTGTGGGCTTAGTCGCGCGCCGATCGGAGTAACGCTCCCCGAGATCGTGCCGACAGAGACGATTAAGGCAGGCTATTCCCCCGGGGCATATGCTTATGAGCGATGGGCTTGCTCGCACCGCATCGTCCATTGCCGTGGCTCATGGAGTTCTTAACGTTCGACCGTTAAAGGACAAGAATTGATACAAACGTCGTGAGTTCTTTAGTCAAAGGAACCTGTTCATGCCCGAACCGGGCGAGGGAACTTGCGGCAGCGTTTGCGAAGACCGCCGGGGCAATCGATTTGCTTTCTCGCGATGGTGGAGTGCCGAGCCATTTGTGACATTTGTGATGCACAATCCGAGCATTGTAAAGGGTAGCCCGATCCCCAAAAAATGCGCTGGGTGGGTGCAGGGGTGGAATGGTATTTTGGTGGGTACGAAATCGCTAATCTGCACCCATTCATCGGCCCCAAAACCTTTTGCGCTAAATGATATGACTCCTGAGATACGTTCGACGAATCGCGCGCTCATTTTGGCAAGTTGTCTGAACGCGGCACGCGTAGTGTTTGCGTGGGGAGACGATGGGCCGCTTCTTGTGCCGAAAGAGATCGACTGGCTGCATGATGCGCTTCAGGGGCACGATTCATACACCCTTGGTGTTAGTAGCGGCTTTCGGCAGCCGTGCCATCCTCAACGGCTGCACGGAGCGCTAAGCCTAGTTCCATATTCGCTTTAGAGACGAGTCGAGGAACTTCGCCGGCTCGATCATGCCCCTCGACTTTTCACCCATCGATGCGGCCGGTGCGGCAATGCATCACGCCAAAAGCCGCGAACCCCGACGCCACAAGGCTCTGAGCGACACGAGCGTGTTTGCAGAACCGTTTTGCAAAGACCCGAATGCGTACGGCGCGGGCCGAGAAGATTGCGGCCAAGCCGGGCGCACGCCGCAAACCCTTACCCCGCAAGGCTTTGCGCGACAGCCGCCTCGCGCCACGCGCCGCCCGGCTGCCGTCCGGTTTTCGCCCCTTCCCCTACTCCCCCTAAGCAACGACTCCGTGGCAGCGTTTGAACTTCTTTCCGGAGCCGCACGGGCAGAGTTCGTTTCGTCCGACCTTCGCGACGGCTTTCGTGGGTTTTTTCGGCTCGTCGTCGCCGCGATTGGTGTGAATCTCGCGCTTCTTCGGAGCGCCCGGTATCGGGCCGAGGAGCTGTGCGGCGAAGCCGGGATCGAGGCGCGCGGGCTGTGGCAGGGCTTCAGGAGCCGGCGGCGCGAGCGAGCCGTTCGGCAGCGCTTCGAACTCGAAGTCCGGTTGCGTTCCGCCGTTGCGTGCGCCTTGCCCGGCTGGCGCGCCGTTGGGCGGTGCTTCTTGGCGCTCGACGACGACTCGGAACACCGCCTTGATCGCTTCGTCGGCGATGTTGTTCTTCAGATCTTCGAAGATCTCGTACGCTTCTTTTTCGTACTCAACGCGCGGGTCTTTCTGACCGTACCCGCGCAACCCGATACCGGTCTTGAGCGCGTCCATCACGTACAGGTGGTCGACCCACAGGCGGTCGATGATCGGCAGCATCACGTACTGCGATTCGATCACGCGCATCAGGTCGGGTGTGAGTTCGGCCTCCTTCGTCTCGTAAGCCTCGACCGCAAGCTCCCCGAGCCGAACCTTCATCGTCTCGCGGTCGAGCTTCTCAAGCTCCGACACGCCGATCTTCTGCCGAATTGGGAAGATTAACTCGATCTCGGTCAGGATCTCTTCGAGGTCCCACTCGGAGGGATGAACGTTCTCGGGCGCGTTCTGGTCGACCGCCACCGCGATTTTTTCGTGAAGCGTCTGGATCATGAGGTCGCGCAACGACTCGCCGTTGAGCACCTTGCGCCGCTCGCTGTAGATGATCTCGCGTTGCTTGTTCATCACGTCGTCGTACTCGAGGACCGACTTACGGATCTCGTAGTTGTGATTCTCGACCTTCGACTGGGCACGTTCGATCGAGCGCGAGATCAGCTTCGCCTCGATCGGCGTTTCGTCGGTGAAACCGACCGCGTTCATGATGCTCTGGATGCGTTCCGCGCCGAAGAGGCGCATCAGCTCGTCTTCAAGCGAGACGTAAAAGCGCGTCGAACCCGGGTCGCCCTGACGGCCCGCGCGGCCCCGCAGCTGGTTGTCGATGCGGCGCGACTCGTGCCGCTCGGTGCCGATGATGTGCAAGCCGCCGAGCGCGGCTACGCCCTCTCCGAGCTTGATGTCGACGCCGCGCCCCGCCATGTTGGTCGCAATCGTCGCCGCGCCGTAGAGTCCCGCGTCCTTGATGATCTGCGCTTCCTGCTCGTGATACTTGGCGTTGAGCACGTTGCACTCGACGCCGCGACGGCGCAGCAGGGCAGCAAGCCGCTCGCTCTTTTCGATCGAGCGCGTGCCGACCAGGACCGGACGCCCCTTCTCGTGCTCGGCGACGATCTCGTCGACGACCGAATCGAACTTCGCGCCCTCGCTCTTGTAGACGATATCGCCCATGTCGTCGCGGCGCACGGGCTGATTGGTCGGAATCATCACGACGTCGAGCCCGTAGATGTCGCGAAACTCGCGCTCCTCGGTCTTGGCGGTACCGGTCATGCCGGCGAGCTTTTTGTAGAGCCGGAAGTAGTTCTGGAACGTGATGGTCGCCAGCGTCTGGTCCTCGCTGCGAACCTTCATCCCTTCCTTGGCCTCGATCGCCTGGTGGATTCCGTCGGAGTACCGCCGGCCGTACATCAAGCGGCCGGTGAACTCGTCGACGATGATGACCTCGCCCTCCTTGACGATGTATTGCTGGTCCCGGTGAAAGAGGTGCCAGGCCTTTAGCGCCGCGTTGAGCTGGTGCGTTAATTCGAGATTGCGCTGATCGTAGAGGTTGGTCACGCCGAGCATCTTCTCGACCTTGGCGACGCCCTTTTCGGTGATCGGCACGGCGTGGGCTTTCTCGTCGACGGTAAAGTCTTCGCCTTTGACCAAGCGCGGAATGAGCTGGGCAAACTTTTGATAGAGATCGGTCGCGTCTTGACCCTGCCCGCTAATGATCAACGGCGTCCGCGCCTCGTCGACCAGAATCGAGTCGACCTCGTCGACGATCGCGTAGTGTAGCTCGCGCTGAACCATGTCCTCGAGGCGCCACGCCATGTTATCGCGCAGGTAGTCGAACCCGACCTCGTTGTTGGTGACGTAGGTGATGTCGGAGTTGTACGCAGCGCGGCGCTGCTCGGAAGCGAGATCGTGCTGGATGACGCCGACCGAGAGCCCGAGGAATTCGTAGAGCGGGCCCATCCACTCGGCGTCGCGCCGCGCGAGGTAATCGTTCACGGTCACGACGTGCACGCCGCGCCCGAGGAGAGCGTTTGCGTAAACGGCGAGGGTCGCGACCAGCGTCTTCCCTTCGCCCGTCTTCATCTCGGCGACCTTACCCTCGTGCAAGACCTGGCCGCCCATGATCTGAACGTCGAAGTGCCGCATGTCGAGCGTGCGCTTGCCTGCCTCGCGGCAGACGGCGAACACCTCGGGCAGCATGTCGTCCAGCGCCTCGCCGCCCGCCAGGCGCTCTTTAAACTCGGCCGTCTTCGCCTTTAGCGCCTCGTCGGAAAGTGCCGAAATGTCGGCCTCGAAGGCATTGGTGGCCACAGCCGTGCGCCGCAGGCGCGCAACCTCACGCTCGTTGCCGTCAAAGATCGCCTTGAGAAAGCCCATCTAGGGTGTAACCGTTCGCCTCCGGCCGGGGTTCCGCCCCGCTTAGGCGAGCGGCAGTGAGATGCTGAACGTGCTGCCCTCGCTCTCCGAGGAACGCACGCTCAGCCGGCCGCCGTGGACCTCGACGATTTTCTTGGCGATGTACAGGCCGACGCCGGAGCCGGCGACGCCACGGGCTCGCACGTTCCCGGCGCGGCCGAAGCGCGTAAAGATCCGGGTGAGGTCCTCGGCCGGGATGCCGATGCCGCGGTCGACCACGTCGAGCCGCACGGATGATTCGCCCGGCGCGACGCGCACCGTCACCGGACCGGCCGAGTATTTGAGAGCGTTGTCGACGACGTTGTCGAGCACGTGCCGCAGCCGCGAACGGTCGAAGGCAACGATCAAGGGGTGTTGCGGCACGTCGACGACGATCCGTCCGGTGCCGCGATCGAGCATCTGGACCGCCTCGACGACGAAGGCCACGAAATCTTCCGCGCGGCGTTGCAGTGAAAAGCCGGCGCTTTGCGTGGCCGCCAGCGCCAAGGCGTCCTCCGAAAGCCGCGCCAAGCGCCGAACCTGCCCGACGATCGTCTCGGCGCTGCGCCTAACCTCTCCCGATTCGGTCTCTTGCAGCAGTTCCGAAAAGCCGGAGATGACGGTGAGCGGGCCCTTGAAATCGTGCGCGAACATCGCCATGAGGTCGTCCTTAAATGCGTTGCTCTCAGCCAGTGCCGCATTGGCGCGGGTCGACTGTTCGTATAGGTCGACGTTTCGAAGCGCTAAGGCGGCTAGCGAGACCAGCGCGTCAAGCAGCCGCGTCTCCCAGCGTCCGAATGCTCCCTCCGGGCGCGAAACGACGAGCAGGCCGCCGTGCCCATCGGAGTCGAGCGACCCCAGTTGCAGGCGCAGCGAACCGGGCGGATCGTTACGTTGCTCTGCCGCAAGCGCCGCCGGCAGCGACCAGGTCTCGCCGCCGGCCATGCAGCCCACCAACTCCAGTGCCCCGCCGCGATTCTCGTAGATGCACGCGCGCTCGGCATGAACCAGGCGCATAGCGAGGCGGCACAGGGCCTCAGCCAGTGGTTCGAACTCGGTGAAGCCGAGGATGGTGCGAGCCGCTTCATTGAGCGCGGCACCTTCGGCCGCATACCCGCGGAGCTGATCGAATGCCTGCGCACTCGAGAGGGCGAGCGCGACGTGGCCGGACAGTGCCCGCAGGTAACGCGTCTCCTCTTGGTCCAGCGGTAGTCCGACCAGCACGAAAACCGCGCGCAGTTGCCCGTCGGATGCGATCGCGAGAATGTCGCGCCCTTGCGAACGGATCGTGACGCGCAAGCGCAAGGTATCGAGATCGAAGTCGCTGGAATGGAGCGGCTGGGCTTCGGCTGCTGGTTCGCTTGCGATCACCAAACGGAACTCGCCGTCGCGCAACTCGTACGCGCCGCATGGGCGCCTGAGATCGTGCGCGAGCCCACGCGCGACGATCGCCAAGACATCCTGCGCACCGCGCGCATCGCGTAAGGCCAGCGTCGTACGCTCCAGGCTTTCGGCGCGGCGCTGGCGCTCGCGTTCGGCGAGGCTGCGCTTGGTGTGCTCCAATGCGAGTTCGACCAGCATCGCCACGCCTCGGAGCATGACGATATCGAAATCGTCGAAGGCGTGCGGCGAGCCGAAAACGACCGCGATACCCGCCTGGCGCTGATCTTCCGCGAAGAACGGAACGAGCAGCGTGCGATCGTCGCGCACGACCGCGCCGCTGAGGAGGCAAGCCTCGACCGAGGTACCGGCGAGCGCGAACCGTGGAGCGCCGGCCGCTAGCGCTTCCGACTCGGAGGCGCCCTCTACGACCGCAACGGTTGGGTCCGTCGAATCCCGCACGTAAAAGGCACAGCGGTCGGCGCCAAACGCTTCGCGCGCCTCGCGTGCCACGAGCGCCAACATTTCGCTGCGCTCGCGCGAGTCCCGAATGCACGCCGCGACGCGTACCAGTGCCGCGCTGCGCTCGGACGCCGGCTCACCGGCGCGGATTGCCGACAAGCCCTTACACCGGCCGCTTTTCCGGGTGGTTAATGACGGCCGTGGAGAGCCGCTGCATCAAACCGCCGACCGTCACGAAGGTAAACCCCGCTTTCCGAAAGCGCGCCACGACTTGGGGCAGCATTTCGACCGTCGCCAGCCGCCCGCTATGCAAGAGAATGATGTCCGGCGCCGTCGCGTGGGCCTCGACGTGCTCGGCGATCTTCGCCGGCGCAATGGCGCGCCAGTCACCCGGATCGTCGTTCCAAAGAATCACGTGATACCCGGCGTCCTGCGCAACCTTGACCGTCTCTTCGCTAAAGCGTCCGTGCGGCGGCCGCATCATCGTCCGAATCGCGGGATCGTACACATAGCGCTCGAGCGCTTCGGCGCCGCCCTCGAGCTCGCTGCGTACGGTGCGTGGATCGAGCGACTCGAAGTCGGACGGGTGCGTGAGCGTGTGGTTAGCGATCTCGTGCCCATCGCGCTCGATGCGCTCGGCCAGCTCGGGAAAGAGCTCGGTGTCGTGACCGATGAGAAAGAACGTCGCTTTGACGTGCAGCTCGGCCAGCACGTCCAACAGCAGCGGCGTTTCGACTGGGTAGGGACCGTCGTCGAACGTGAGCGCCACCAGTCGCCGTTCGGCCCCGTCGCCGGCGGGTCGATCGTGTAAGAAGCGGTCGAGCCGCATGTCGAGCGAACGCGAGAGCGCACGGTGCGAATCCATCGTCCGCGTAACGATCGCCGGGATCACCGGTTCGCGCACGTGCAGGATCGCGCGATACGTGCCGTAGGCGACGATGACGGCAGCCACCGCCCACGCGACCCCGCGCAGGCTACGATTCATTTGAGGCGCATTTACTTGACGGCGGAAGCCTCACTCTGGGGCGGCTTACCGTAGTCGCGACCGACGATGACCGTGACGTCGCTTTGGACCGGCGCGCCGCTCGTCGTCGCGTCGGCCTCGACGACCGCACTCTTCATGGGCAGGGCGCCCTTGACGCGTTCGCCCGCAAGCGGCATCGTCGAGTGTACGTGAATCTCGGTCGCGTTGTAATCGTAGGAGCTCGCGTCGCCGACCGACCCGACGACGAATCCGTGGCGTTTGAGCAGGTCGGCCACCTTGGCGGCGGCACCCACGAATCCGCTCCCGTTTTGCACGTCGACGTGAATGCGCGAGGCTGGAATCGCCGCGACGGCGCGGGCATCGACTGGTGCCGGCGACCCGATCGGCTGGAGGAAGAGCTTGCTCACGAGCGCGTTTTTGGCGGCGTCGTCGGCGATGATCACGTTGCCGCAGCATGCCAGATCCTTGTCGCTGACGTAGGGGACTTGCTGCGTCTTCACTTGGGCGAGGTCGATGTGTTGGAAGGCAACGGCCAGGCTCAGCGCCTCGCGCGGAGTGATGTCGGTATAGACATTGTGCTCGATCACGTTGACGAGCTGGTTCATGTGCACGAAATCGTTGAACCGATCGTTGCGCAGCTTCGCGAGCGTGATGCGAATGATCTGCTGCTGGCGTTTGATTCGGCATGGGTCGCCGCACGCGTCATGGCGGAAGCGGCTGTACGACACGGCTTGGTTGCCATTCATATGATAGCGCTTGCCGCCGACGAAATGGATCGAGAGGTGGCCCCAGTGGTCGTCGTAGTCCATCGTCTCGTCCGGGACGACGTCGATTCCGCCGATCGCGTCGATCAGCGACTTGGTGGCGTTGATGCGCAGCGCAACGTAGCGGTCGAAGCCGTAGATTCCCAGAAAATCGGCAACCGCCCGTTCGGCGCGGTGCGCTCCGTCCGCGGGCGTCTTCCCGAGCGCATAGGCCGAGTTGATTTTGTCCTCGTGACCGTTCGGGAAAACGTAGTCCATGTCACGCGGTATCGAGAGCAAGCCGATCGACGGCTTGGAATTACCGTTGGTTGGAAAGTTGAGCGACACCGCCATGATGGTATCGCTGCGCGCGTTGGCGGAATACTCTTGATCTTTCTCGTCGTAGTTGTAGTCGATCCCCAGCAGTAAGACGTTGATGCGGTCCTTGAGGAAATGCGCCTGCGGCTGCTCGATGAACATCCCGGCGACGACGTCGGTCGGTGACCTGCGCTGGAGCAGGGCCTGCGTTGCGACGACGCCGATGGCGAGGCCGACCAGCAGCATGGCTGCAACCGAAAGGCAGTTCAAGAATACGCGCAATGGCGTCGTAGGGGGCCGGGGCGCCAGGTGCTTAGCCAACGAGCGCCGCCTCCTCTCGCCCCGCACCGGCTTTCAAGCTGCCGTGGAAATCGAACGCGGTCGCTCCTTCCAGCGTGACCTCGACGAAACTTCCGGCACGCACGTCGCCCGTAAAGAAGATCGCTCCGTCGACGCCCGGCGCCTCACCCTGCGAACGGCCGAGCCACGCATGCGCGCTGCCCAGCGCCGTGCGCATCGGATCGCCGGCCCTGAGGCGGCGCCGCTCCTCGACGAGCACTCGCTCGCTGCGGCCGAGCCGCTTCATGCGAGCGCGTTCGGCGGCGCGCCGCTGCACGTCTCGCAAACGGATCAGGCGGAGGCGCTTCTCGCGCTCGGGCACCTGCTCCGCAAGCGAATCGCCCGGCGTTCCGCTCTCTCGGCTGTACGCGAAGAAGCCCGCCCGGTCGAGCTCTGCGCGCTCGAGCCAGCCGGCCAAGTAATCGACGTGCTCTTCGCGCTCCCCCGGGAAGCCGGCGATAAACGTCGAGCGCAGCGTCACTCCTGGAATCCGGCGCCGCAAACCCTCGATGATCTCAATGTAGCGCTCGCCGTTCCAGGGACGCCGCATGCCCCGCAAGACCTCGGGGTGCGCATGCTGCAACGGCATGTCGACGTATTTGCAAACCTTCGGCAAGGCCGCCATCGCGTCGATCAGAGCGTCGTCGACCGTCGCCGGATAAAGGTAGAGCAAACGGATCCACTCGAGCCCATCGATTGCATGCAATTTGCCCAGCAGGTCGGCGAGGCGATCCGCGTGCGGACCGCGATCGCGCCCGTACATGGAGCTGTCTTGCGCGATCAAGATGAGTTCGCGCGTGCCGCCGTCGACGAGGGCCCGCGCTTCGGCCAGCAGCGACTGCGAGCTGCGGCTGCGGAAGCGGCCGCGCAGCGCCGGAATGATGCAGAACGTGCACGGGTGATCGCAACCTTCGGCGATCTTGAGATAGGCGGTCGCGGGAGGCGTCGTGATCAAGCGTGGCAGGAAGTCGTGCTCGGGCTCGGGTTGGAAATCCAAGCGGCACGGCGCTTTTCCGGCCCATGCGTCTTCGAGGACCTCCGCGATCGAGGCATACGCGCCCGTCCCGACGATGCCGTCGATCTCCGGGATCAGCGTGCGCAACTCGTCCCCGAATCGCTGCGAGAGGCAGCCGGCCACGATGAGGCGTTGATCCGCTCGCTTGCTTGCCGCGTGCTGCAAGATCGCTTCTGTCGATTCAGCCTTGGCGGGGTCGATGAAAGCGCAGGTGTTGATGACGAGGGCATCGGCGGCGGACGCCTCGCCCACTAGCTCCCAGCCGGCGCTGCCAAGCCTGCCCATCATAACCTCGGAATCGACCAGGTTCTTGGCGCACCCGAGGCTGACGAAGGCGACTCGCCTAGACGGGGAATCGATCATTGCGCTCGCTGGGAACCGCCCGAGGGTCGATCCGGTTGCCGAAACATCACGTCCTGTGTGTCCTCTCGAGACCGCCCGCGGCCGACTTTTCTGAGAACCCCCTTTGAAGGGCTCAGCAGCCTGCTTGCCTTCGACCGCCACGCCGCTCGTTCCGTCCCGGGGCCGCGGGGGGCCGCCCTTACCGGTAGTTGACGAATTGGAGCGGCAGCTCGTAGTCCAGGGCTCGCAGGATCTGCTGGACTTTCTGCAGGTCGTCTTTGTTCTTGCTGGAGACGCGCAACTGCTCGTCTTGCAATTGTGCCGCCACCTTGAGCTTTGCGGCCTTGATCGCCTCGATCAGCGCCTTGGACTTATCCTTGGGGATGCCGCTCTTGATCGTGACGATTTGACGCACGGCACCGCCGGCCGCCGGCTCGACGGTGCCGTACTCGAAGGCCTTGAGCGAGATGCCGCGCTTGGCGGCCCTGGTCTGAATGATGTCGACGACGTTGCGCAGCTTGAGCTCGTCGTCGGTTAAAATCGTGATCTGTTTTTCAGTGTTGTCGATCTGCGTCTTCGAGTGCTTGAAATCGAAGCGGCCCGCGATTTCCTTACGGGCCTGATTGAGCGCGTTGTCGAGCTCTTGCGCGTCGACCTTTGAAACGACGTCGAACGAAAAATCCGCCATCTCGTCGGCTACTCCTGAGCGAGGGTATACGTCTTCTGCACCACGTCGCCGGGGGCGCCCATCGTGCCGAGGTCCTTCCCGTTGAGCGAAGGCTCGACGCCCCCTGCGTTACCCGCCCGCACGACCACCGTCTTTCCGTGGAAGTCGCCACGCCAGCCTGCCGGCAGAATGCCTTCGAGCACCTTGACGCCGTCCACCTCGACCAGCAGCCACGAGCGTTGCGTGAGGCGCAGCTCCAGAGCTCGGACCGTTGCGCTTGGGCGGACGGCCGGCGGAGCAGCGGTCGGGATCGGCGGGGCTGCTTTTGCCGGGTGCTGCGCGAGCGCGCCCTGCTGAGCTCCCGGGCCGCCCGATGCGTTCTGCCATTGGTAGTAGCTGTAGCCGACGAAAGCGACCAGAACGACGGCGGCGGCACCAGCCAGGAGCAGCCACACCGAGGGTCCGCGCCGGCCTGCCGCGGGAATGACCGGGGTGCGGGCTGCGGCCGCTTCGCCCGGGCCGAGCGAAGCATTGAAGCGCTCGACCGCTCCCTCCGGATCGATCCCAAGAAAGCGAGCGTAGGTACGAATGAAGCCGCGGACGTAGACCGGTGCTGCGATCGCAGTCCACTTCTCGTCTTCTATGCTCTGAAGATAGACGGACCGAATGTGGATCTGTTCGGACACGTCCGAAAGCGAGAGATTGCGCGCTTCACGAGCCGCGCGAAGCTCCTCGCCAAGGCCAGGCATGCGGTTTGAGTTAGCGTCCCCGATGGGTTATCCTGGTATGAGGTATGTCCGGTAAAGCGCGTGTGGTTGCGGCAATGAGCGGGGGCGTCGATTCGGCGGTCGCTGCCGGCTTGCTTGCGGAGGCCGGATACGACGTTGTCGGCGTCACGATGAAGATGTACGCGCCGACGCGCGCCGCTTACGCGAAGTCGTGCTGCGGTGCCGAAGACTTCGATGACGCACGCCGCAGTGCGGCGGTCCTCGGCATCCCGCACTACGTGCTCGACTTCGAGGAGACGTTCCGGCGTAATGTTATCGAGCGCTTCGTCGACGACTATCGCGGCGGCAGGACGCCCAACCCGTGCATCGCCTGCAATAATTTCGTCAAGTTGGGCACGCTGCGTAGTTTCGCCGAGCGCACCGGCGCGCAGTTCGTCGCGACCGGCCACTACGCTCGGCTGGTGCAAGCCGGCGACGGGCCGCACCTCTTCATGGGCGATTTCGCCAAGGATCAGTCCTACGCGCTCGCCCAATTGGCACCGGTGCAATTGGCCGCGCTCTTGCTGCCGCTCGGCGAGCTCTCGAAGGCACAAACGCGCGCTCACGCGGCGCGACTGGGGCTGCCCGTCCATGACAAGGCAGAGTCGCAGGACATCTGCTTCGTCGAAGGGGGCAGTTATCGCAGCATTCTGCAGCGCACGGCAGCGCAGGCTGAAGCCGGCGGCAACATCGTGACCGTGCAAGGCGACCAAATTGGGAAGCACGCAGGGTTGTCCGATTTTACAGTCGGCCAGCGGCGCGGCTTGCCGGCGACCCACTTCAACGACGGGCCGCGCTATGTAACGCGGCTCGACCCGCGCACCAATACCGTCGTCGTCGGGCGCGAGGACGAGCTCTACTCGTTCGGCCTCATCGCGCGCGAGGTTAACCTCGTTCGCCCTGAACGTCTCGCCGCCGGATCCGTTCGCGTGCGCGCCATGACGCGCTATCGCGCTCCCTTGAATTTCGCGAGCGCGACGTTACAAGCGGACGAATTGCACGTGCGCTTCGAAGAGCCCGAACGCGCGATCGCGCCCGGCCAGCTCGTCGCGCTCTACGCCTGCGAGACCGGCGAAGTCCTCGCCGCCGGCACGATCGCACAAGCGCTGTAGGGGACGCGCGGCCTCTACTGGCTTCGCACGACCTCGAGGGCCGCAGCCTTTCCGCTTACGAGCTTTGCGACCGCCGACGTTTTCGTGACCGATACGACCTGGATCACGCCCTTCGGGATCTCCGACGTAATCATCTTCCCGCTGTCGGGGTCTTTGAGCTGCTTGACCGAAATCACGTCCAACATCATGCCCGTCGCGAGACCCGCGTCGGTGCCTGCGTTGATGACGATGTCGTCACCGTCGATCGTTAGGATGCGACCGTGCACCGCGGGGCCGCTCGGGCCCGCGGCCGCAAACTTCGCCGGATCGATGTGTGCGACGATGATCCCGGCTTCGTCGTTGATCAGGTGTCCCATCGTCGAACTCGTGAACTGCTCGTTCGAATAGCCTCCGGCGCCAAAGGCGTTCCACGTCGAGGCGCCGCCGCCCATGCCCCACGATGTGCCGCCTTTGGTTTGTTCGTCTGCAAACGATTGCAGGATCGAGCCCGTCACGGCATCGATGACGCGCACTTGGACCTTCAGCGTCACGCGCTCCGTATGCACGCCTCCGAGCATCCCACCGAGCGCGCCGCCGACAAGGCCGCCCGCCGCGCCGGCAGCCCCGCTTCCGCCCGTTTTGTCGAACTGAAGGATGTTCCCGGTGATGAGATAGCGCGCACCGATGAGGTGACCGCTCTGGACGAGGGTCGCCGGCGACACTTCGCCGGCCGTCGATAGCTGGTGCTCCTGCATGATGTCCGCCATGTGCTTGCGATCGACGACATTGAACTTGCCGCCGTTCACGAGCTGGTCGGTGACGAGATCGGAGAGTGCAATCCCGGGTTCGAAATTACCGTACCAATCGCTCGTGAGGCCTTGGGTGCTGAAATTGAGCACCGCCACCGTCGGGTTTCCGGCGGCGCGGGCCGCAAGCGGAATGCCGCTCGCGACAAAAAGGAGCCCGATCGTGATCCCGCCGGCAAGAGCGCGGCGGACGGCGGCAAGAGAACGCATCAAGCACCTCCCTAGAAAGAGACGGACAATGAGGTGAGTGGCTTCGCCGCCCGGCGTCACGTGCCTACCGGGCTCACCCAGCTGCGCCGGAGTAGGTTCGGGGCGCACGCTCGTCGCAGCAAGTCCGGCGGAGGGTGCGATGTCACGTAGCTTTTTTATTTGCGGTCTTGCGCGTGCGAGCGCGAGCCTCGTTCTTGCCGGCGCAGCAGTCATTGTTGCCGGCCCAGCCGACAGTTCGGTTTCCGTCGTTTCGCGAACGCCCACGCTGCGGCCAGTCCAGCTCGCGCGACCGATTGTCCGCGCGCCGCGGATGGATGCGGCGGGTTGCAGTAAAGCAGTCGTCTACGCAGCTTCCTACAACAACACGGTTTACATCTACGACCAAATACGCAATCGCAAGGCGGCGTGCGGGTCGATCACGGGTCTGGTGAACCCGCAAGGGCTGTTCGTCGACAAGTCCCGCAACCTTTGGATCGTGAACGGTGGAAACGGCCGCACCGTCCTCGGCGAAGTGTTGGAGTTCTCGCCGGGGAATCCGTCGCCGGTCAAGACGCTGCAAGACTCCGCCGGGGCGCCGGTCGACGTAGCTATCGACCACAAGTCCGGCACCGCGTACGTCTCGAATATTACGCAGAAAGGCAGCCTGCCGGGCGCGATCGAGGTGTACGCGGGCGGCAGCACCACGCCGACTGCGACGCTCACCGATCCCGAAATGACATACGCGTTCTACGACGCCGTCGACAATCAGGGCAACCTGTACGTGACCTTTCTGCACGCGACGAGCACGATGGGCGTCGGACAGGTCGATGAGTGGATCGGGGGCAGCGGGTCGCCGCTGAATCTCGGCATCACCTTGCAGGCTCCGGGCGGCATCCAGACGACGTCGACGGGTGCGCTGCTGATTTGCGACCAGCTGGCGCCGGCCTGCGGCGATTTCGCTCCCGGCTCGACGACTATGACCGACAAATTCGCAACGACGGACAGCGATCCGTTCGCCGTGGCTCTCGATAAGCATGAGAAGCACGCTTGGGTCGAAGACACCGGAACCGGCGACCTTCAGCATTGGACGTATCCAGGTCCCGATGCAAAGCCGCTCAGCCAATTCGCCGTTACCGGCGGTGCCTACGCCGGCGTTGCCGCGAGCCCCGCAGCTCCGCCGGGCGCACCCTGGTAAGGCCGGCGAATTTACGAAGCGGTTGCGAGCGGCATGTCGGGGCGCAGGTTCCAATACGTATCGCGCACGACGGGACGGAACCCGGCACCGATGACGATCTCCTCGAGCTGCTTACGGGTCGCCTCGTTGGTGGATCCCGCGTCGTGGACCACGCGTTCTTCGAGGATCGTTCCGCCCATATCGTCGCAACCGTAGAAGAGCGCCAGCTGGCCCATCTTTAGGCCGGGCGTCAGCCACGACGCTTGCAGGTGCGCGAAGTTGTCGAGGTAGAGCCGCGAGATCGCGAGCACGCGCAGATACTCTAGTCCGCTCGCCTCTTTGCCCTTGAGGGGCGTTTTCCACGGCACGTAATACCACGGGATGAAGGCGGTGAAGCCGTGCGTCTCGTCCTGCAAACGGCGCAGCACGTCGAGGTGCTCGATGCGCTCGGCTTTGGTCTCGATCGAACCGAACATCATCGTAGCAGTGGTCGGCATGCCAAGCATTTGCGCTTCGCGCATCACGCCCAGCCACTCATCGGGCTTGGCCTTGCGCGCGCTAATGCGCTTGCGCACCCGCTCGACCAGGATCTCCGCGCCCGCACCGGGGAGCGACTTCATGCCGGCCGCTTTGAGGCGCACCAAGACGTCGCTCGGGCTCGAGTCCTCGACCTTGGCCAGGCCAATCACTTCCGAGACGGAGAGCGAGTGGATGTCGACGCTCGGAAACTCGGCGTGCACGCGCCGGAACAGGCGTTCGAACCATTCCAAACCGAGCTCGGGATTGACGCCGCCTTGAATCATGATCTGCGTCGCGCCCTGATCGGCAGCCCACTTGACGCGCGAGAGCACCTGATCGTGCGACATCGTGTAGCCCTCGGCGTGGTGCTCGGGGCGGAAAAACGCGCAGAACGTGCAGTGCACGTTGCAAACGTTCGTGTAGTTGATCGTCGTGTCGATCACGTAGGTGACGTCGCTTGTCGGATAGAGCGCCAGACGGCGGGCGTGCGCCGCAGCGCCTAGCTCGTGCAACGGCGCCTCCGTGTAGAGCTGGACGCCTTCCTCGAGGCTGAGCCGGCCGCCGCTTGCGGCCCGCTCCAGTAGCTCAACGATGGGCAAGCAGCACCTCCGGCTCGACGCTTGGAATGCGCGGGATCGCGCCGGCGGCGTAAAGCTCGGCGAAGTAACGCGCTAGCCCTGCGCGGGCCGCTGCGTCGAAGGCGAAGTTGAGCGTCTCGAAGTACGACGCGTAAAAGCCGGCCGGCCGTGGGCGCGTCGCTTGGGCGACCGCAGCGACCACGTCGAGATGGGCTGCGCCCCAAAGCTGCGCGGAGACGAGCGCGTGCAGCGCTTCGTCGACTTCCTTGGGATGCGAAACGAGGACGTCGCGGCGCACGGCCCAGACCGCGTAGACCATGTCGAGCCCGGTCCATTCGTGCCACGCGGTCCCTAGATCGTGGACGTTCAGGCGCGGGAAGGCGTGACGTGCGTCGATGGCGCGATCGCCGATCAGCAGGGCCGGCTGGCCGCGCTCGGCAGCCGCATAGGGATCGGCGCTTTCCTCGAAGGTGGCCCGCACGCCGTAACGGCGCTCGAGCAGAACGCGCAAGAGGTTGCGGCCGCTAGCCGATTCGCTCGTGATCGCGATCGTGGCGCCGTCGAGCCGCGGGAGCGGCTCCCGGCTGACGCAAACCACCGACCAAACGTCCTTGCGCGAACCGATGCAGATGTGCGGCAAGAGCGCAAAACGCTCGGCGTATAACGCGAAGTGAAACGCGCTGATCGGCCCGAGGTCGAGCCGGCCGTCGAGCAAGGCGGCATTGAGGTTCGCGGGCATGTCGGCCACCAGCGCGCCGGGAAAGCGCACCGCCCCGGTGTCGAAGGCCGTATACACCGGAAGATCGTTGGTGTAAACGATCCGCCCCGAGCGCAGCATCAGTCGCCCGAGGCTCCCGCCATTGCTCGCGGCTGCAGGCGGCGCGCGCGCACGACGTCGCTCTCGCCCTGCTCGGGTTTCCAATCGGGTGGAAAGAGATCGTAGGTCGTGTTGCGCCGGACGGGCACGTAACCCGCCTCCCCGATCAGGCGGCGGAACTCGCGATCGTCGACGTACTGCCCCGACTGCGTTCCGGCGCTGTGGTAGATGCGCTCTTCGTCGGTCGAGCCGTGCGTGCCGTCCATGTCGTCGGCGCCGAAGTGCAGCGCGACCTGGCACACCTTGAGGCCCTGTATCATCCAGTACGCTTTGATATGATCGAAGTTATGGAGCATCAGGCGCGCCGTTGCGAACATGCGGATGTCGTCGAGCCCGGAGGTCCAGCCGCAGTCGCTGAGTTCGTTGCCGTCGGGATGGAACGCCAGCGGAATGAATGCGTTGAAGCCGGGCGAGCGCTCCTGCGACTCGCGCAGCGCGATCAAGTGCTCGACGCGCTCCTCTAATGTCTCGATCGTGCCGTAGAGCATGGTCGCGTTGGAAGCAATGCCTTGCGCGTGCGCGACCTCGTGCAGGCGCAGCCAGTTGGCGGCGTCGACCTTGTTGGGGCAAACCAGCTTGCGAAAGCGTTCGCTGAAGACCTCGGCGCCGCCGCCGTTGATGTTGTCGAGGCCGGCGTCCTTGAGTTGCGCGAGGACGTCGTCGTAAGGAAGCCGGTGCCGCCGGGCGAGATAGTCGATCTCGGCCGCCGTAAACAAGGAAAGCTGCACGTGCGGCAGCGCTTCTTTGAAACGCCGCATCAGGGGAAGCCAGTAGTCGAGCGAGAGCTGACGCGGATCGTGACCGCCGACGATATGCAGTTGGTTGAAATTCGTTCCCGTTTCCAGGGCCTTGGCGAACACCTCGTCAGCCGTCATCCGAACGGCGCGGTCGCGTTCCTTGTTTTCATCGGCGGCGAACGAGCAAAAGCGGCAACCGGCGTAGCAGACGTTGGTCGAATTGATGTAGCGGTTGAGAACGTAGAAGACGTTCTTGCCGCTCTTGCGCTCCTTGGCACGCTTGGCCATGCGCCCCAGCGCGTGCAGGTCGCCGGTGCGCAGAAGCGCAACGCCGTCTTCCCTTGAGAGCGGGATGCCCTCGTCGACCTTATGCTCGATCGGGCGCAGGGCGGGATCGGTTGTGAACGTCACCTAGTTGGTCGACCTCCGGAAAGCCTGGATCTCTAGCCTAGACTCGAGGTTCGCGCCGTACAAGGACTAACCTCGAACGCCGCGCCGCGGGCCTACCGCTAGCGCCGTCAGCATGCAGGCCGCACCGAACAGGTAGCCTCCAGCCACGTCGGTCGCGTAATGGGCGCCGAGCGCCAGCCGCGACCAACCAATGGCGGCCGTCCAGAGTCCGAGCAGGAGCACCGCGCCGAGGCGGACGGCTTTCGGCAGCCGGCTGTTCCAGATATAGACCGCCCACAGACCGTAGAAGGTTAGGGCCAGCGTTGCGTGTCCGCTTGCGTACGAGAACGACGTTTCGCGATGGACGAACCAGTGTTCGGGACGGGCGCGGTGGAAGCGGTCCTTGAAGAAATCACTCACCTTCCAGGCGATGACGAGCGCAACGACCGCCGTCAGGGCGCGGGTGAACGAGCGGCGCCGTATGATTCCCAAGAGCAGCGTCGCGCAGCACAACCCGAAGTACACCGGAAACCGGCCGGCCGCGCTGAGGAAGGCCGCGAGACCGAGCGAGTGCCCGGCCAGGGACCCGGCGGCACGGTCGAGGCTTCCCGGCGGCGTACCGCTGACGATTATCCCCAGCGTCAGGAAGGCAGCGAAGCAGAGCAACGCGGCAAACAGTGCAACTCGGCGCGCCGCCACGTTTGACGCCGGGCGCCGCGCGAGCACGCTGCGGGTCACGCGCCTTGTGCGAACAGATTCGTTTGTTCGTCGCGGCCGAGCCGGTCGGCGATCGTTTCCAGCTCGCCAAGACCGATGTTGATGCGGCGCGCTTTGGTGCCCTCGTGCGGACCGACGACGCCGAACTCCTCGAGCTGCTTCATCAAGCGCACCGCCCGCGGGTGGCCGATCGAGAACTGCGACTGAAGCTGCGCGGTCGAAGCATAGTTCGTCTCGATGATGTACTTGGCGGCTTCGTAGGCCAGCGGATCGACGTTGCGCGCGGCCTTGTCGTCGTCCTCGATCGGAGCCACGTCCACGTCGAGAAGGTTGTCGGGCCGGGCTTGGTGTGCCCAAAAGTCGACCAAGCGCGAGACCTCCGAGAAGGTGATCAGCGCACCCTGCGCGCGCACCGGCTTTGGCGCGTCGATCGGCAGGAACAGCATGTCTCCGCGGCCGAGCAGCCGTTCCGCTCCGGCCATATCGAGGATGACCCGCGAATCGACCTGCGAGCTAACTGCAAAAGCGATGCGCGAGGGGATGTTCGCTTTGATGATCCCCGTGATTACGTCGACTGAGGGGCGCTGGGTCGCGACGACGAGATGAATGCCGGTCGCGCGCGCCAGCTGCGCCAAACGGCAGATCGTCGTCTCGACCTTCGCCGGTGCGATCAGCATGAGATCGGCCAGCTCGTCGATGACGATGACGACGTACGGAAGTTTCTGATCGGGATACTTCGCATTGAACTCTTCGATCTTGCGGACCCCCGCTTTGGCGAAGCGCTCGTAGCGAAGATCCATCTCCTTGGTCATCTCGAAGAGGGCCCCGGCCGCCAGCCGTGCGTCGGTGATGACCTCCTTGATCAGATGCGGGATTCCGTTGTATACCGTGAGCTCAACCCGCTTGGGATCGATCAGCAGCATCTGCACCTGATCGGGCGTTGCCGAAACGAGCAGCGAGGCGATGATGCAGTTGAGGCAAACGCTCTTGCCGCTGCCGGTCGCACCGGCGACGAGCAAGTGCGGCATCTTGCCCAGGTCGCCGAAGACGGTGCGACCCGTGATGTCCTTGCCGAGAGCCATGTTGAGCGGCGGGATCTGTCCGCGTTGCGGTAACGCACCCAGGATCTCGGCGATCGCAACGATCGAGACGTGGGCGTTCGGGATCTCGATGCCGACGGCCGACTTGCCAGGGATCGGGGCCTCGATGCGCACCGACGTGGCCGCAAGAGCCAGCGCGAGATCGTCGCTCAGCGCAGAAATGCGCGAGATCTTGACGCCGCGATCCGGCCGCAGCTCGTAACGCGTGACCGATGGGCCGCGTTCGATGTGCGTGACTTTGGCGCCGACGCCGAACGAGGCCAGCGTGTCTTCGAGTAAGACCGAGCGGTGTGAATCGTCGACGACCGGTTGCGCCGGCGGATCGAAGAGCGCGAGATCTGGAAGGCGGTACGAACGGCGGGATTCCCCTAACTGCGCCACGGCCGCGGGTTCGTACGCGCCCGCAACCGCTATGCCTTCGTCTTCTTCGTCTTCTTCGTCTTCCTCGTCTTCTTCATCATCGTCCGCGTCTTCGTCGTCCTCGGAGCCGGCTTCGTCGTCGCCATCCTCGTCATCGTCTTCATCGTCATCGTCTTCATCGTCATCGTCTTCATCGTCATCGCCATCGTCTTCGTCGTCGTCAAAATCCTCGATCTCCTCGTATTCCTCGGACTCGTCCTCTTCGAGCGCTTCGTCCTCGGCCGAGACGCTTGCCTCGCTTTCGATGAAGGTTCGCGCGGATACGGGACGGATTGGCACCAGCGCCGCTCCCGCGAGGGTCGCAACAGGCGCGGCCGCCGGTTTCGGGCGCTCGGGCAGCTTGGGCAAGTGGAACGCTTCGCGCAAGGAGCGTGGAGCGGGCACCTGCCTGGTGCCGGCCGCAGGCTTTGCGGCAGCGCCGCGCAGGAATGCGCTCATCCGGGTGAACGCGACGATGCACCAGCCGATCGTTTTCTTCACGGAGACGCCGGTGATCCAGACCGTGACTAGCAGCGCGAGCAGCACGATCGCGACCCATGAACCGGTCGTCCCGAGGACGGAGTGCAGCGCGCGTTCGAGCGCGGAGCCGAGCATGCCGCCGCGCGTGCCGTACAGCGACTCGACGATGAGGAAGTACGCTAGCGACGCCGAGCCGAGGCGGGCGATCGTGCGCGGAACGTTGATTTCCAAGAAGACGATCGCGCCGACGATTGCGATGACGAACGGAACGAGCCACGCGCCGTTGCCACAAAGGGCTTGCAGGCCGCGCGCTGTGGCCGCACCGAGCGCCCCGGAGCGAGCGGGTGCTGCGAGTGCAATTGCGAGCAGAACGGAGAGGCCGAACGCCGCGATCCCGGCGATCTCGAGGTTCAGCCGCATCGTCGCACGAGCCTTACGGCGTACGCGAGCCATTACCGCCAGACGTTCGTGGGGCCGCTTCTCGGCCCTGTTCTGCGCTCAGGCCGGTCAGCGCCCGGTGGGATCGAGGGCGTCGCGCAGTCCATCGCCCAACAAGTTGAAGCCAAGTACGAGCACGGTGATCGAGAGTCCCGGAAAGACGAGCGCCCACGGCGCCCCAAGCCAGTAGTCGCGCGCATCGTTGAGCATCGCGCCCCATTCCGGGGCGGGCGGCCGCGCCCCAAGTCCGAGGTACGAAAGCCCGGCAGCTTCGAGCTCGGCGGTCGCGATGCCGAGCGTCGCCTGCACGAGCAGCGGTGAAAGGATGTTCGGGAGCAAGTGACGCGCGACGATCCCGGCCGCGGAAACGCCGAGCGCGCGCGCAGCTTCGACGTACTCGAGACCGGAAATCGCCAGCAACGCGGAACGAGCGAGGCGCGCGTACTGCGGGATGTAGACGATCCCAACCGCAAGCATCACGTTCGTGATGCTTGGACCAAGAATGGTCGTGATTCCGATGGCCAGGATGATCGGCGGAAAGGCAAGCATCACGTCCATCGCGCCCATTAACATGCTGTCGACCCGGCCGCGCGCGTAGCCCGCGGTCGTCCCAATGAGAGTGCCGAGACTGATCGCAAGACCCACCGCCACAAAGCCGATGCGCAGTGAGATTCGCGAGCCGTAGAGGATGCGGGCGAAGATGTCGCGCCCGAGCTTATCGGTGCCCATCGGATGCGCAAGGCTCGGCCTACCTGCCTGCCGCGCCAGGTTTTGCGCCAGCGGATCCGCATGGGTCAGAAGCGGGGCAAACAGTGCCCCGAAGGCGATCGTCAGAATGATTGCGGCGCCGACCAAAGCCCCGGGCGTCCTACGCAGCCGGCGCCAGACGTCGGCAACGAAGGTCCGCCCGGGTGCAACCTCAGAGAGCGTATTGGAAATAGAGTCGGAACGTCGTCGGCGTCGTGAAGAACGTGTTGACGGGAATCGTGTACGGGGCGTACGGATAGGTGTCTTTCGACACGATCGGTGCAAGGGTGGGAGCAGCCGCGCCCGTTTGGCTCTGGCCGGCAAGCGAGTAGCCCACGCCGGTCGCGACCGGATACCAGTTCCCGTTTACGAGCGGCAGCCCGAAATATTCGTTGTTGAAGAGATTGAGAATCTGGAGCCCGACCGTCGAGCGCGTGCGAGGTATCGCATATTCGATCGTCATGTTGCCGAAGAGCTGGGGCCGGCTTAGCTCGCCGCCACCCGACGAGGTCTCGGGCGTGCCGCGGGTCGCTGCGACGTTCGGCTTGAACATGCTTCCAGGATTGGCCGGATCGACGAAATCGGGCGCGCCACCCGGGCCGAACTGGTCGGTCAAATTGGTGTTGGGAACGAACACGCCCGAGTTGTTGTAGAAGATCGGCGTCAAGAGTCCCGAGCCGATCGGATAGCCGACGTTGAACGTCAGCACCGGATTTATGCGAAGGCCGCCGCGCGATTTGTACGAGACTCCGACCTGCGTCGTAAACGGGCTGATGAAACCGGCGCGATAGAGCGCCCCGGTCGCGAGCGACTGCGGCAGAATGATCGGCTCGAAGTCTTGCCCATACGGATTATCGTCTGCCGGCGGAGTGTTGGTGAACTCGTTGACGTAGGAGAGCGACACGAAACCGGTGAAACCGACCGGGCGCTCCGGGAAGGTGTACTGTACGTCGACGCCGCTGGTGTAGCTCGCTCCAACGCTCCGATTCGTCAGCGTTCCCGCTTGATACGTACCGCTGGCCGGAATGAAAACCAATGGCGCAGTGATCGCCGTGACGTCGTAGCCATGGCGGTAATATGGGTTGATTTTTACGGCCGAGCCGTTGCGGAACTCGTGCGAAAAGTTGAAGTCGTAGTTGTCGTACACGCCGGGCTGTACGCCGCTGATTTCGGGGAAGAACGCATCGTTGACGCCGTAAAGCATCTCGCCGTAACTTGAGCACGGCTTGCCGAGCTGCAGCGTCGTCCCGACCGAGCCTTTGTAGGATGGCGGTGTGCTCGGTCCGGCTCCTACCGGGTAGGGCACTTCCGGGAAACAGTTCGTAGGACCGACCGGGGTGACACCCGTGAACGGGTTGCCTGTTGGAAAGAAGTTCGGGTTGACCGGGATGTTATCGAAGGCCGTAAATGCCTGATCGGACTCGGGGCTCGCGAGTGCGCCCGAGCCGGACTGGATGATCGAGCGGCCGTAGGTGAATGCCACCGAGTCGTGATCGGTCGCCCGGAAAGAGAGCCCGGTGCGCGGCTCGAGAAAGTGCGGCGTCTCGATGAACGGCCAGTCGGCGACGTATGGAGTGAGCGGCGACCCAGGTACCGGCTGGATGTTCTCATCCGCATAGAAAAGATTGTTGCCGAAACCCTCGTTGACGAGATCGTAGCGCAGCCCAAGGTCGAGTCGCAGGCGATCGTTGATCTGATATTGATCGCGGATTCCCATACCGTACTGGTCTTGGATGCCTGAGAAGCGCAAGTCCATCGGCGGCACGCGTGGAGTTCCACCGTCCTTGTAGAAGAACTGTTGCAGGTAGCAACCTGTCGTAGTCGCGGGTAAGCCGTACTCCGCGATGACGCCAGCAATGCTCGGGCATGGGTTGCTCGCGCTGACCGGTTCGTTTGGATTGGGCGGCCGTAAGAAGTCGATGACGTCCGGCCCGAGATCCATGAAGCCCATATAGGGCGCAAGCGACGAGAAGTCTGGCCGGTTAAAGGAGTATGCTCCCGACAGGGTGAGCGTGTTCTTTTCTCCTAGCTGCCGGTCCAGCTCGAAGTTGGTGCCGGTTCGGGTGCCGCCGGACGTGCCCTCCGTCGAGGTCACCGCGAAAGGCGCCACCACGGTCGGGCCGTTCGCGAACGAATCCGCCCACGACGTCGAGTGGAAGAAGCGCAATGCCAAGTTCGTGGAAGCATTGAGCGAGTTATCGTACTCGAACTTCAGCATTTGGCCTTGCTGCGAATTGATGATCGGATTTTGCGGCAACTGCTGATCGGGACTGGTTTGCCCTTGCTCGAACCCGATGATGCTTTGCATCTCCTTGACGGTCAGTCCCGACGTCGAGAACGGCCCGGCGAGCAACTGCTCGAAGTCGGGCGCGTTGGACGGAAAGTACAGTTGCAGGTTGCCGTAGTTGCCGTAGTCCGTATCGGTGTGTTCGAGGAAGAGGACTTGGAACGACTGATTGTTGCCTCGGCCGAAGCGCATCACGAAGTTGTTGATGAAATCGTTGCGGTTCTCGAACGCGAAGGTTAGGGCGTTCGCCTCGTTCGTTTCGAAGGCGCTCGCGCCCCAGGGACCGTACACGTCCGCGTTGCGCTCGCCGAAAAACGAAACGTAATCCGAAAAGCGGCCGTTCGGAGTCGCGAAGCCGTACGAAACATTCAACTGATGCGCGTACGGGCGCACGTCGGCCTCAGCGTCGACCAACCCGGTCGGAGGATAGGTGCCGCGCTGCACGACCAGGTTCACCACGCCGGCTCCCGAGTTACCCTGACTCGGGTCGCCCGCTCCCGGGACGACTTGAATCGAACGAACGCCGTTGAAAAACTCGTTGTTCACGCTGAAGTTGAAGCCCGGGTCGCTGAAATCGACGCCGTCGATGTTGTAGCGAATCTGATCGATCAAACTGCCTTGCAGAACCAGATTGCCCATGCTGTCGCGCTGGAATCCCGGAACGGCCAATAAGGCTTGATCGAGATCGGCGCTGGCAGCCTTCCCCTGCGCGTCCTGGAGCTGGGCCCCCGTGATCGTGAACTGCGGAACGGTTTGATTCGGCGTGAAAGCGCTTGCCGGCGAACGCGCCGTCACCCGTCCGATCGTGCGCAACTCGCGCTGGAGTTTGATGTCCCCAAGCGCCAGCGTATTGCCGCCCTGCACGGTGAAGCCGGCCTGCACGATGGCACGGAACCCTTGCGCTTCGACGGTGAACGTGTACGTGTCGATCGGAACGTCGAGAAAGTTGAAGAAACCCCGCGCGTCGGTCGTCTGAAAGTACGATCCGCTCGGGGACGAAAGTGCCACCCTGGCGCCCGCGACGGGCTTGCCGGCTGCGTCGACCAGCGTTCCCGTAAGCGAGCCCGTTTGGCCGCCGGCGGCAAAGGCCGGCGCAACGAGCGAATGGGACAGCGCGAATGCCAGCGTAATGGCGAGCAGCACGCGCGTCGTGAGGGTACGCGGGTGTAGGGACCGGCTCTCCATGTGAACTACCTCTCGGGTAAGTGAATCCTACGGGAAAAAAGCCGCTGCCTTTGGCCTAAAGGCGAAGCGAATGCCGAGCAATAGCAGGGCATCGTTCACCCGTCGAAGCTAAAGCCCTGTTCGATTAAGATGCCTCCCGGCGTCAGGCGTCGAAAAAAGGCTGACGTTTTTTCCGATGGGGAGGTCAGAAGTGGCCTATCCGCTTTCCGTTATTCTCGCCGCCACGCTCCTAGCGCAGGCAGGCGGTGCTGCCGTCCCAAATGCGGCGCCGCCGGCGGCCGCCGTAAACTCGAGGTCCGCCAACGGGCCGCTGCAAGAGATCGGGCACGTCAAAGCCGTGTCGCCATTCTGCAAGGCGGTCCTTACGCATGCCACGGTCGCCGTGCAGACCGCGCTCGCGGACGACGCCGACATCGAGCGGGACGGAACCTGGCTGCATACCACCGACTTTGACACCGACCTAGCAAAGCAGCAGGGAGCGCACGCGCTTATCGAGCGGTTCGTCGCGTTGCGGGCTCGCGCCAAGGAAGGCTTAGCCGAGGCGACCGCGATCAGGGCTGCCGCCAAAGATGCGCCAACGCCGGAGCAGGCCAAAGAGCTGACGGATTTCGCCGATGCGCTGGCGGGAGCCCTGAAGCGGCAAAAAGACCTTGCCGACTTCATGGGCCGATTCGTGGCGTATCTCGATTCGCATGCGCCGGTCGATTTTATCGATCGCCAAAAAGCGCAGATCGACGCAAGTCTCGCCGGGGCGACGGTCGGTCAAGCGTCTCGGATGTACGGTTACAACCACAGCGCGGATCCGCGCGATCTCGTGCCCCCGACGCTCTCGGAGGAAGCCAAAGCGACCTCCGACGACTTAGCGAAACGGCACGAGCCGGTCTACGACGATGAAGACCGGGCGGCGCAACACATCGAGCCCGGTTTTAAAGACTGCTCGTAGCGAGCCGGATCGAAAGCCGCATTTGAAATCGAAGAGGCCGGACCCGAATATCGGGCCCGGCCTCTTCTATTACCGAAACGGTTCTTCTATCGGCGGCGCACGAACGACGACGTTCTCCGATAGCGAGAACTGCTCGAAATCCCTTCGCTGCCGCTCCCGACCGGTGACGTCGTGACGTCATCTTGACCGGCCGATCCGACGATCGTAGGAGCCGCTTGGTTGTCCGACTGCGGGAACGCTGAGCTATAGAGCGGATAGTCGACGGCGAACCCGTAGACCTCGAGCTGGTCGGCAGTCGCGCTGCCGCCGCCGTTATCAGAGGCGGTGCAGAACGTGTGACCCTGGGCGTGGCCCGGCGGCGCCGCACCGATGTCGTCCGGCACCGCTACCGTCGCGGTGCCGGGCGTGACCTTGAAGGTGTAGTAGTACGGCGGGCTTCCGCTTAGCTGGCATGAAGCCGGCCCTTCATCCACGATCTCGAGGTACTCCTCGGTGGCTAAGCCGGAGCCGCTGCCTGTGAAGTTCGCCGTGATGGTACCGCCGCCCGTGCCGTCGGTCGTGAAGGTCGGTGCGGTGGTCCAGGGCGCCAACACCTTGCTCGCGGTGAGCGTGCTCGTCGCGGTCTTCGTGCCGTAGCTCTCCACGCCGTTGCTATTGATGCCGGTCGGGATGACGACGCTGAGCGAATAGATTCCGCTCACCGGCACGGCCTGGAAGTCGACGAATCCGAGCGTGAAGCCGTCGTAGCCCCCCGGGTACGTGCCGTCTTGCGTCGAGGTATGCCCACTTTGCACGAACGCCGGCGGCCCGCCGATATACTCGACCTTACAACCCGGCAGTGAGGCTGGACCGGAATATGACGATGCCGTGCACGGGGCGGCGAGACCCGGGTTTTCCACCACGTAGAAAGGCATCGGCCCCGGCTGCAGACTCGGCGTCAATCCGGAGTTCGCAACGACTCCGGGAAAGAACCCGTAAGACGAGGCCAGGTAGTTCCCTTGCGCGGACGAGCCGCATCCCGAGGGCGTCTGGCACCCGTCCGGATCGAAGGTCGTCAACGGCGGTGGCGAGGCGATGTTGGTCGGGATGAACGCAGAAATGTGGTTCGTCCCTGCGTCTCCCAACGCATCGGGCGCCGCAGGCACCTTGAAGCTTGCCGGCCCGGTGATCGTCGGTGCATTGCTAAGCAGGCTCGATCCGACGTACCCCGCGGTCGTCTGCCGCAGCGTCACGAGCGTATTCAACCCAACCACGCCCGCGATGTTCGCGGTACCCACCTCGAACTGCAACGTCGAGTTAAGCGGATTCACCGTCGTGGTCGGCGGCTCGAGACTTGATTGGATCGAGCTGCCGGAGCAGGCCGCGAGCGAAATCGCGGCCAGTCCGGCAAGAAGTCCGAGGTAGGGTTTCATGCACTTCACTTTCTATTGCCCCTACAGCGCGAGCTGATAGTAGAGGCGCATCGTGAACGGGAGCCCGACTCCGATCGGCACGTAGTACGAACCGTACGGATAGATGCCTTTGGAGACGACGTTTGCGTACGTCGGATACGCGACGCCGGTAAGGCTCTGGCCGGTCAGCGGGCCGGCGACACCGGTCGACACCGGGTACCAGGTCGTGTTGGGCGTCGGCGGCGAGTAGATCTCGTTGTTGAACAGGTCGAGGAACTGCACGCCGAAGGTCGACCGCGTCCGCGGGGGACTATACTCGAACGTCAAGTCTCCGAAGACCTGAGGCTTGCTCAACTGGCCGCCGCCCGACGGACTTTCGGGCGTTCCGCGCGTCGCGGAGATGTACGGGTTTCTGAGCGAGCCGGGATTTGCCGGGTCGATGAACTGAGGTGCGCCGGCTGAGCCGTATTGATCGGTGATGTTCGTGTTCGGAACGTTCGTCGGGCCGAACAGCAGATACGGCGTCAAGAGCCCGGGATTGTCGGGATAACCGTTAACGAAGTGGAGCACCGGGTTCACGCGGAAGCCCGTCCGCGTCTTGTACGCTCCACCCAAATTCACGGTGAGCGGGCTAACGAAGCCGGCCCGGTACAGGTCACCGGCGGCGTATGATACGGGAGGCACGTACGGCTCGAAGTCTTGACCGTACGGATTGTCGCCCGCCGGCGGCGTGTTCGTGAACTCGTTGACATACGTGGCGGAGATGAACCCGGTAAAACCGTACGGACGCTCCGGCAGCGTAAACGCGAGGTCGAGGCCGGTCGTCGTGTTCTTTCCACCCGGGCGATTGACCAGCGAACCGAACGTGTAGACACCGGTAACCGGATTGTAGATCACGGGCGCCGTTGCGACCTGAATGTCGGTGCCCTGCCGGAAGAACGGCGCGATCCTGAGGGCGGAACCGTTGGCGAATTGGTGCGAGAAGTTGAAGTCGTAATTCTCGAAGGTGGCGGGCTGAACGGAGGCGATCTCCGGATAATAGGCGTCGTTGTTGAAGTAGAGCAGTTCGCCGAGCGTGCCGCACGGCTTGCCGAGCTGCAACGTCGTGCCGACGGACCCGCTGTACGACGGCGGCGTCTTGGCATTCGCGCCGGTTGGGAACGGTATCGTCGGATAGCAGTCTGACGGCGTGACCGTTAGACCGGTCAGCGGCCACTGAAACGGTACCCAGGGTATCGATGCGCCCGGCGTTCCCGGCAGCAGCGAGAAGTTATTGAACTGCGCAAACTGGTTGAAAGAGTCGGGGCTAGCCTGTTCGCCGGACCCAGTTTCGTTGATCGATTTCCCGTAGGTGAAGGCGACCGAGTCGTTGTTGCCAAGGCGATACGACGCGCCCAGGCGCGGCTCGAGGTAGTGGGGCTCTTCGACGAACCCGTAGTTGGCGACGTAATAGGTCGAGGGCGACCCGGGAACCGGCTGTACGTCCTCATCTTCGTAGTACGCATTGGACCCGAAGCCTTCGTCGATGTAGTCGGCACGCAGGCCGAGGTCGAGGCGCAGCCGGCTATTGACCTGAACTTGGTCGCGCAGGCCCACGCCCCAGAAGTGCTGGAGGTTCTCGGAATCGAGATCCAGGCCCGGCGCGTACGGCGTGCCGCCGGACTTGTAATAGAACTGCTGGAGCCAGCAAGCGCCCGGGTACACGGTAGTCGATACCGGGCAAGGATTCGATGCGCTCACCGGCGCGCTCGCATCCGGGGGTCGCAAGAACAGCGCCGCGTTGGGACCGAGCGACTCGAGGCCGATCGGCCCGTAATTTACTCCGAAATTGGGTCGCGCGAGTTCGACGTTACCCGTCAAGGTGATGAGGTTTTGCTGGTTGGCCTGTTCCGACAGCTGAATAATCTCGCCCGTACGGCTGCCGCCGGCGGTCTGCCCCGCGAGCGGAAACGGATTGGGGAAAGCCGTTCCTGCCAACGTCTCGGGAGTCGACTCGATGATATCCGAGTTGAAGTAACGAATGTTCAAGGCCGTCGTCGCATTCAACTGATTGTCGTATTCGAGCTTGATGAGCGACGTGCTATTGACCGCGTCCGGTTGCGTCGAATTGAACTGGTTGTAAGCATTCTCCCCTGCTTCGGGCTTCATCAGCGATGCCGCGACGGAGTTCGAGAAGAAAGGATACTGGCCAAAGTTCGAGTCGAACAGTTGGACGTAGAAGATCGAGTTCGGATTTGCGTTGTCGTACGGAATCGGCACGCCGGACAAGTCCCCAGTGAAAGCGGCCGTGTTCTCGTAGTAGAGGAACTGGAGCGACTGGTTCTGGCCCTTGCCGAAGCGGAAGACGAGGTTGTTGACGAAGTCGTTCTCCGCCGAGTAGCTGTTGTCGTTGTAAAACAGCCCGTTGTTGTACGCCGAAGACCCGAACGGGCCGAATTGCAGGGCCTGATCGAGCTTGAAGAACGAGAAGTAGTCCGACACGCTGCCGTTGCTCGTAGCAGTGCCGTACTGGACGTTGAACTGATGCGTGAACGGCCGCGTATCCGCTTCCGCGTCGAGCAGGCCGGTGCCGGGATAGGTGCCGCGTTTGACGATCAAGTTGACCGCGCCGACGCCCGCGTCGCCTTGGCTCGGATCTCCGGCACCCGGCACGATCTGCGTGTTCGAGATGCCGTTGAAGAAATAGTTGTTGCCGTTACGATTGAAGCCCGGATCGGTGAAATCCACGCCGTCGAAGAAGAAGTGGACCTCGTCGGTGGTGCCGCCGTCGAGGATGAGGTTACCCATCTTGTCGACCTGGAAGCCCGGCGCAGCCAGGAGCACTGCCTGCTCGTCAGCATTAGCGGACTTCCCCTGGGCATCTTGGAGGACGCTGCCGGAGACGGTAAACTGCGGGACCGTTTGGCTCGGCTGGAAGACGCTCGACAAACCTCGCGCCGCTACGCGGCCGATCGTGCGCAGGTTCTCCTGGCCGAGGGTGATCACGCCGAGCTCGGCCGTGATATCGCCGGTAACCGTGATGCCGGCTCGGCTGACGGGAAGATACCCCGGAGCCTGCACGGAAATCACATAAGTGTCGATCGCCACATAGAGGAAATTGAACCGGCCGTGCGCGTCGGTCTTCTGCGTATACGTGCCGGACGGTGAACTCAAGGCGACCGTCGCGCCGTTGATCGGCGCGTTCGTGGTATTCAGAACCTGACCGCTCACGTTTCCGGTCAGGCCGCCCGCGGCGAAGGCGGGGGTAACGGTAATGGGACCAAGCACCATGCCGAACACGATGCCAAAAACTACCAGACAGCGCGCTATGGCAAATAGCCGCGCGCAAGATGCTCGCAAACGCACCATTAGAGAGGCCCTCAACTGGCTGTTATAGGTGGGGCCCCCCTCACCGATCACCCCGTCCGGACCTATCTCTAGCGATATCGGAACGGCGAATGAGCAATCGACCTGAGGGGCCGATGCCGCCGATAGTACGCAAGCCCTTTTCTTAAAACCTTCTAAGGATTCTTAAATTCTGCACAGGCGCTTATCTCGCGCCCGCTCCGGCCTACATTAGAGACGCGGCCGGTCAGCAGAGACGCGGCCGGTCAGCCGTCCAGAGCGACCCGGGGCTAAGGCCTTACTTGGGCGCCTCGCACGATTCGAAGGCGAAGCTGTACACGCCGAGGCCCGGGGCTTCGGAAGTCAGGCGCAGGTCGTGGTAGGCGAACTTGGCATTCATCACGAGATCGTAGGCACGCGGCGAGTCGACGGTCACGTACGAGGTTCCGTCGGCAGCGTATTGGATGTCACTTCCGGCGTCGGCCTTGGCGATCGGCGCACCGTCTTGGGTCACGTCGACACGCTCGCTCTTTCCGCCTTCCGGAGCCAGCACTCCAACGACCTGGATGGAATGGTAGCGCATCGTCAACTGGGCGCTCGGGGCGTCCGCCACGGCGGCTTCCTTTGTTTTGTGCCACTCGCCTTGCACGTAGATAGCTCCGTCCTTGCGGGGCGAACCGTCATCGACATACGCCGCCTCGCGTGACGGGTTCTGGGACGCGCCGGCGTTTGCGAACGGAACGCGCTCGAGCAGCACTTCCAGCGTGTGCAGATAGCACATCGCTCCCGGCTTATCGTAACTGTCCTGAGGAAGCAGCTGCATGACCGGGGGCAACGAGAGCTTCGAGTTTTGGGCGAGCAACAGGCTTTGAATCTTGCTCTCGGTCTCGGGGTAGTGGCCCTCGCCGTCCACGCTATCGACCAGGCGCCCGCTTTGGTCGAACAGGTATTCGTGCGGCCAGCCGTTATTCGTATAACGCTTCCAAATCGCAAAGTTGTTGTCCAGCACGACCGGCCAGCTGATGCCCAAACGCCGTGTGGCGGACTCGATGTTGCCGCGATCGCCGGAGAACTCGAACTCGTTGGCATGCACGCCGACGATCACCAAGCCGTCGTTGTGATAGCGGTCGTACCACGCCTTCAAGTAGGGCAGCGTGCGCAGGCAATTGACGCAGGTGTATTCCCAGAAATCGACCAGCACGACTTTGCCCGCTAGATCGCTCGTGCTCAGAGGCCGGCTATTTATCCAACCCTGATTGCCGTCGAAGCCGGGGATGCCGAAGCTGCCGGGCGCGAGCGCCAACGTCAAAACGAAAAGCCCGGTGAGCCAGCGCCGATCGAAAAAGCGGAACATCGTCGTGATCATACACTGCTCGCTCTGAGGCCACAAGCGCAGCGCTTCGACGCTGCGAGCCCGCTTTGCTCGAGAGTTAGGCCGAGCGACGCGCGCGACTCAGCGAGCTTCACTCGTGACGACCGGAATCGGAGGGCGTTTGCGGTGGAAGTCGGTCCGGGCTTGGTAGCCGCGCGCGATTTGGGTAAGTTTGGCTTCGCAAAAGGGCCGGCCTAAGAGCGCTATCCCGGTGGGCAGGCCGTTGTCGCCAAACCCGTTGGGAAAGCCGAGCGCGGGAACGCCGGTCAGGTTCCCAGGTGAGATCAGGCTCACGACGCCCGGATATTTCGGATACGTCTTGTCGAACGGCGCGCCGATCGGATAGGCGACCGTGCTCAACGTCGGCGAAACGATTGCGTCGTAGCGGCCGAAGGCTTGCTCGAACGATGCAATCATTTGCCGGCGCTGCCGCTGCGCGTCGATGTAATCAACCGCAAGCGTGGCATAGGCAACGTAACCGCCCGTGCGGTCGTCGGCGGAACGCAACTCGCGCGCGCGACCGCTTTCGATCAAAGCGCGAAAGGCGGACGCCCCTTCGGCGTTGACGATCGTTCCGACGGCCGCGTCGTACGGGTGGTCAGGAAGCGCGACGTCCGGAACGAGATCGCAAAAGCCGGCCAGCACCGCGAGCGACTTCTCGAAATTGGCTTTGACGGCCGGCATCGTTTTTTGGGTCGACTTGGCGAGGATGCCGATTCTCGGACGGCGCCCGCGGACGGTTGCAAAGGGCCGCGCGACGGCGGTTTCGTCGCTCGGATCGGCGCCGGCAATGGCGCGCAAGACGAGCTCGGCGTCGGCGGCGCTGCGCGTCATCGGGCCTAGCTTGTCGAGCGTCCAACACAGCGCCATCGCGCCGTGCCGGCTGACGCGCCCGTACGTGGGCCGCAAGCCGGTGACGCCGCAACTGGTCGCGGGAAACAGAATGGAGCCCGACGTTTCCGAGCCGATGGCGAATGCGACTAAGCCGGCCGCAACCGCCGCGCCCGAACCGCTGGACGAGCCGCCGCTCCAAAAAGCGGTGTTCCAGGGTGTCTTGCCGGGGCCAGTAAGCGACGCGTCGGCATCGTTGTAACCGAAACCGCCGGCCAGTTCAACCATTGCGAGCTTCGCGAGCAGCACGGCGCCGGCGTGGCCGAGCCGCCTCACGACGGTTGCATCGAAGTCGAAGTGTTGGTTGCGATACGGCGCGGCGCCCCAGGTCGTCGGCGCGCCGCGGGCGGCCAGCAGATCCTTGACGCCGTAGGGCACGCCGTGCAGCGGTCCACGCACGCGTCCTGCGGCCCGCTCGCGGTCCGCCCGCCTGGCCTCGGCCCGCGCCCTTTCGTGCACGATCGTGACCACGGCGTTGTAGACCGGTCCGTACTTTTCCAAACGGTCCAGATACAGCTCGGTCAGCTCGAGCGACGAAACCGCGCCCTTCGTCATCAACGCCTGTAGCGATGCGACGTTCGAGAAAGCTAGGTCGGCGTCGTTCATTCCGATTCGACCGCGAAGGTGGTTACCGGCTCGTCCCAGTTGCGCAGGCGCTTCTTGCGCGGGTTCAGTGCGCCGCCCGCCTTGGCGTTGTCGTCGATGCCGCGCGCGATCGTTTCGATTTCCCGGTCGCTCAGCTTGGAATCGAAGCGGCGCATCGCAACGGCAACTGCCAGCGCCGCCGCCGACGGGCTCTGCGCCTTCGGTACTGCGGATGGGGTCGCGTTCGGCGGCGCCGACGGCCCGGCGCCGGCCTGTGCCTTAGCGGCCAAAGCCAGTGCCGCCGAGGCCGTGACGGCAGCTAGAAAATCCTTACGGTTTCGCATCGCCCTCACACCTCCATCACGACCGGGACGATGATGGGGCGCCGGCGCGTACGGTCGTAGACGGCCTTGGCCAGCCCTTTGCGGATGTGCTCCTTGACGGTCGCAACGTCACGAATGCCTTCGACCGAACAACCGTGTAGGATGTCGGCCACCGTTTGCTCGAGTTTGCCGATCACGCCTTCCGACTCCGGCAAGTAGAACACGCCGCGCGATACGACGTCTGGGCCTGCCACGACGCGCGCCTCCTCCGCGTCGACGGTGACGACGACCAGCATGATGCCGTCCCCGGCGAGGTGTTTGCGATCGCGCAGCACCGCCGCACCGACGTCGCCGACCCCCGAGCCGTCGACCATCACGTTCCCACCGTAGGTTTTGCCGATCTTTTCGCCGCCCACCCGGGTGAACTGGATGACGTCGCCGTTCTCGGCGATGAAGCAGTTCTGCGATTGCACGCCGGTCTTCTGCGCCAGGCCCACGTGCGTCACAAGCATGCGGTACTCGCCGTGCACCGGAATGAAGTACTTCGGGCGCACGAGGTTGAGCATGAGCAGCAGTTCCTCTTGCGAGGCATGCCCCGAAACGTGCGCCGTCCCTTGCGCCGTGCCGTGGATGACCGTGGCGCCAAGCCGGTAGAGGTTGTTGATCGTCTTGGCGACGCTCTTTTCGTTTCCGGGAATGGGCGTTGCGCTGATGACCACCGTATCCCCCGGCACGATCTTCATGCGCGGATGGTCGCGGACCGCAAGGCGCGAGAGAGCCGACATCGGCTCGCCCTGCGAGCCGGTGGTGATGATAACGATCTCCTCCGGCGGGTACTCGTTGACCTGATCGAGCCGCACGACCCGTTCCGGCGGGAGGTGCAGGTAGCCTAGTTGTGTCGCGAAGTGCACGACGTTGAGCAGGGAACGGCCGAGCAGTGCGATGCGCCGTCCGAAGCGCAGGGCTTGGTCGATGACCTGCTGGATGCGCGGCACGTTGGAGGCGAACGACGTGACGATGATGCGCCCCTTGGCGCGCGCGAAGATGTTGGCGAAGGCCTCTCCCACGATGCGCTCCGACGGCGTATGCCCGGGGCGCTCGGCGTTGGTCGAATCCGAAAGCATGCACAGCACGCCGGCCTCGCCGATGCTCGCGAGCGCGGCGAAATCCGCCGGCTTCCCGTCGATCGGAGTCTGATCGAACTTGAAGTCGCCGGTGTGCAGGACCGTGCCCAGTTCGGTCTCGACAGCTACCGCGCAAGCGCCCGACACGCTGTGATTGACGTGGACGAAGCGCGCCGCGATGCCGCCGTAGCGCACCGTTTCGCCCGGCTGCACGGCGACGAAGGTGCGCTCGCCCATCTTGTCGTCGCGCATCTTGGCGCGCACGAGGGCCAGCGTCAGGGGCGTGCCGACGACCGGCACGTCGAACTCGCGCAAGAGGTAGGGAATGCCGCCGATGTGATCTTCGTGGCCGTGGGTGACCAGCAGCGCGCGAAACTTGTGGGCGCGCTCGCGCAGGTAGGTGAAGTCGTTGATGACGATGTCGACTCCGAACATGTCTTCGTCGGGGAACATCAGCCCGCAGTCGATCGCGATCAGATCTTCACGCGTCTCGAGCACGGCCATGTTGCGGCCGATCTCGCCGCAACCTCCGAGCGGGACGATTCGCAAGTAGGCTTCGTTCGGCGGCTCGGGGACGACTAGTCCGTCCGTTGCCGGCCCCGGGCCGTTCGCGTGTTGCAAGAAGCGACTTTCCAGTTGGACGCCGCCCCGGGCTTGCTGCATCGCGCCGGCGGCGTGATATCCCTGGGGGAGGCTAATCCATGCTGTTCGCACTTTTCGTTACGCTGGCCCTCGAGACTCCTTCGGCGCCGGCGCCTTCACCGAGCCACGGTGCGGCGCACGCCGCGCCCCACGACAAGCCGCCCGTGCCGGCGCTGCCGGTTCACGTCAACGACCTGTATTCACGCCACGCCCGGGCCCGAATCGCGAGCTACTTGCGGCTGCGCCTGCTCGAGCTGCACGAGGAACATCTAGATCGGGCCGCGGAGGTGCTCCGGCACCGGCTCTCGGTAGACGCTCTGCTCGAGCCTTGAGGCACGGCCAGGGGGATTTAGCCGGATTGCCAACCTGAGCGCCCGTGGAACCGGCCGCCGGCACCGAAGCGAACTCCGGCCCGCCGCGTGCGGGCTTCGCGCTGTTGTGGGATATCTTCATCAAACCCGGGCGAGCCTACGCCACGATCTTGGCTACCCGAGAGTGGACGCTCGGCCTTTTTGCGGTCGTGGCCGCAACCTTTGGGGCGGCTGCGCTGAACGGCCCGGCGCTGGCGCACGCGGCGCTTGTCGCCGCGAAGCGCGGCCCGGCCGGCGCCCCGGCCTCCGGGCTTTTGGGCCAGAATCCCATGGCGCTTGGGCTCGTCGCGTCGTGGTATACAATCGCGAGCCTGCTCGTGACGGCCATCGTGCTGCAGATTGCCGCGATGTTTCGAGGACAACGGCGGCCGTTTACGCTCTTTCTGTCGCTCGCGGTCAATTGCGCGCTGCCGATCTATGCCGGTAACCTCATCGGGGGGCTTGCGGTGCGGCTGCGGGATCCGGCGAGCTTCTCGAATCTGGCCCAGGTCGCACGCGCCTTTCCGGAAAGTCTGGCGGTCTTCGCCCCGAAGGCAGGCGACGCGGAAGCGATCTTCCTCGCGAACTTCGACCTTTTCGCTCTGTGGTCGCTCTTGTTGCTCGCTTTCGGCTTCGTGCGCATCACCGGAATCTCGCTCGTGGCCGCGCTCGTGCTCTGTTTCGGGATCGCCTTCGGTCTCACGCTCTTAGGCTCGTGGGGCAGCGGCTAGCGGCGGGTTTTCGAAACATCGGTCGCGCACTTCCGTACTATTCAAGAGACGGAGGGTTAGTGTGAGCGTCGAGTCCATCGGCACGTCCCGTAACGAGCTTGCGGTTCTTTGGGATGTCGTCGTTGCGCCGCGCAGCGCATTCGATGCGATCGCCCAGCGGCCGCGTTGGGCCTCGGCGTTTCTCGTGACCGCGCTGCTCGGCATGCTGGCGGCATACCTTCAGATCCCCGCGGCCGAACACGTCACGCGCGCCACGATGGCCCAGCAGATCGCGCACAATCCGCAACTTGCGGCGATGCCCTCCGAGAAGCAGGCGCAGATATTGGCGAACGTGCTCGTTTGGACGCGCATTGAGTGGCTGGCAATTCCGGTTTTCGTGTTGCTCGCGGCGCTCATAACGGCGCTGCTCATGACGGTCGCCAAAGCAGCCGCCGGCGGCCAAGCAACGTTTGCCGGGCTCTTCGCATTGGCCATGAACGTGGGGCTCATTTACTGGGGCGTCGGCTACCTTTTCATTGCCGCCCTCATCACCGTTCGCGGTTCCGAGAACTTCTCGAGCGCCGCAGACATGATCGCAATGTGGCCGGGTTTGGCTTGGCTCACTCACGACGCTGCACCCAAAACCGTTGCGTTCTTGGCGGGAATTAACGTGTTCTCGATCTGGTCGGCCGTCCTGCTGACCCTCGGCCTCGAGCGGATCGCAAGGATACCACGCCTCGCCGCCGCGGTGCCGGCCGTCGTCGCGATCCTCGCCGCCGAGATCCCCGTGATCCTTTCCATTCAATGATCCGATGCGCCGAGGCGATCGCACCGGGCGTCGTTCTCGCGCTGCTGCTCGCGGCGCTCCCCGCGAACGCGAACGCGCCGCATCCCGAGCCCATGCGCACGCCGGGCCGCTTCACCGCGGTCAGCGCCGTGCGCTACGCGCTCGCGCATGCTCCCGCGCTGCTTGCGCAGCGCGCTACGATCGCCAACCTCGATGCCACGTTCACGAAGGCTCGCGCCGCCGAGTATCCCTCGATTCTCGGGCAGCTCCAAAACCAAATTCAAAAGCAGTCGAACCTCAACGGCAGCTTCGCGCAGTTCGGGGTCCAGCCGGTCAGCAATTTCTCTCAGAACACCGCGCAGATAACCTCGACCTACAACCTCTACAATGGAGCGCAGCAGTTGACGGCGCAGCAGGCAAAGCGCATGGTCGAGCAGGCGAAGTTCGATTTGCGCCGCCAAGAAGAGCAAACGGCGGTCGACGTCTCCAACGGATTCTACTCGCTGGTTGCCAAGCGCGAGGTCATTTTCGTCGCCGAGAACGACCTCAAGTACCAGCAGGCGCTGCTCGATTCGGCACGCGCCAGCCAACGGGTCGGCAGGGTGGCCGGGGTCGACGTGCTGCGCGCCGAGGTCTCGGTCGGCAAGAGCGAATCGAACCTGCTGCAGGCGCAAACCGACGAGCAAAACGCGCGCGAGACGTTGGCGGTGCAGATCGGCGCGCCGGCCGAGAGTGCATTCGATCTTCCCGCGCAGGTCCCGCACCCCGCCCTTCCGCAAAACCCAACGGATTCGCTGGTCGTGCTAGCCAAGGTCGCGCGTCCCGAGATCGCTTCGGCCCGTGCGAACTTCGATGCGGCGCTGCTCGGCGACGCGCTCGTCGACACCGACCTGCGCCCGACGGTACAGCTTCAGGCCGCTTTCGGCAGCCAGGTGTCCCCGACGCTCGACGTCGACGAGCAACAGGAAATCGACGAGTCGAACGCCAGCGCGATCGCCGAATACAACCTGCTCAAAGGCCTGTTTCCGAGCGGTAATATTCCGCCGCCGGTTCTGTTGCCGCCGGTCAGCCGCAACAAGCCGGGTTTCTGGGAGTTCGGGATCATCTCGAACTTTCAAGCGCCGATCCTCGATTACGGTCAGCGCGCTGCCAGCCACCACGCGACCAAGGCTCAGATCGACGCGGCCGCCGCGTCGCTGTATAGCGCGTACGACACGGTCGAAGCGGACGTGCGCGCTTCGGTGCGCAATGGGGAATTGACGCAACAGCAGCTCGCTCTAGCCGTGCAGAGCGCGCAACTCGCCACCGAGTCGGCGCGCATCGCGCAACTTCAGTACCGAAGCGGCGTCATATCGTTCACCGACGCCGATCAGACGGAGCAGACGGCGGTCCAGTCCGCCAACGATCTGGTCAGCGCCCGCGTCTCCTACGTCGTAGCGGTGATCAAACTGCGCATGGCGCTCGGGCCGCCCGACCCCGCCACCGCAGCGGACTTGAGCACCTTATGAACCGCCGCCGCAATACCATCATCGCCGTCGCCGCGCTCGCGGCGCTGCTTGTCATCGGCTTCTTCGTGGCCGCCAAGTCCGGCGGAAGGCCGGTTGCCGTGCGCCTGGTAACGGTGCACTTCGGCACGTTCACGACCAAACTGCCGGAGACGGGGGTGATCCAGCGCCCACGTCTGATCACCATCCCCGCCGGCGTCGGCGGCAATCTCGGGCTGATCGACGTCAAAGCCGGTGACTCGGTCAAGGCCGGGCAAGTGCTCGCGACCATCGTCAACCCGGGGCTCGTCTCGAACTTGCACGACGCCGAAGACAATATGCTTTCGGCGCAAGGCCACGCCGCCAGCACCGCCGAGACCAACGCCGTCCTTCCGCAGCAAAACCATTCGCAGGTCGTCCAGGCGCAAGCCAGCGTCGTTCAAGCGCGGGCCGGGCTGCAGCAGGCGCGTCAGGATGCGCAAGCGGGGGAGCAGTCCGGGCTCGGCTATACCGGCGCTACGGCCGAGGAGCAGCGTCTGACTGCCGACACGACGCTGCGCAATGCCGCCACGGAGATGCGCGAAGCGCGCCGCATCTACGAAGCCAACAAGTATCTCTTCAGTCAGAAGGGTCTCTCGCAGGACGCGCTCGACCAGTCCGAAGCGAAATACGAGCAGGCTCTTGCGACCTGGCAGCAGGCCAGTCGCGAGCGTCAGATCTTGGGCGGCCAACTCTCACGCGAGGACCAGACGCTGCACGACCGGGTGCGCGCGGCCGAGGACGCGTTGCGCCAAGCCGAGGCGCAACTCGCGGCGGCGCAGGCCGACGCGTCGGAGACGAAGACCGGCGACGTGGAGGCGGCCCAAGCGGACGCCGCGCGCGCTCGGTCGGACCTCACCTTCGCGCAGGACCAAGTCGACCGCTTGCAGATTCGCGCGCCCTTCGACGGGTCGATCGAAGCGATCGCAACCCAGCCCAACGACACGCTGCGCCCGATCCAGCCCGGCGATGCGGTCAGCCCCGGGGAGTCGCTGTTCACGCTGACCGCGAGCGACACGTTCATCGTTCGGACCAAGGTCGACGAACAGGACGTTGCAGCTTTGAGTTTGGGCCAGCGCGCCAAGGTTAGCGGTGAGGATTTCGCCGGCAAGACGCTGACAGGGCGCATCGTTGCAATCTCGCCGATCGCGCAGCGCTCGGACGACCCGGCCAACACCTCACGCCAAGTTCTCACCACGATCGCACTCGATCGCACGCTGCCGTTCTTGCGCGACGGCATGACGGTGGACGTCGACATCATTACGCACGAGGAGAGCCACGTGCTGGCCGTTCCGGTCGATGCGGTGCGCCATGACGACAAAGGCGAGAGTTACGTGTTCGTCGCGCATAACAAGCGCGCGGCCCGCGTCGACGTCGTGCTCGGCGCGCAAAACGACACGTCGGTCATCGTCACCCGGGGCCTCCACGACGGCGACGTCTTGGTGGCGGATAAGAGCGCCGACGTGATGCCCAACGCACTCGTCACGGCGGCGCCCACGCCTTCGCCCGGAGTCTCAGGCTCGCCCGGTCCGTGAGGCGTCTGCTCGCGTACGCACGCGAAGCCCTCGAAGCGATTTGGCGCAACCGCGGACGATCGACCCTGACGGTGCTCGGGATGGTCATCGGCACCGCTTCGGTGATCGCGGTGCTCGGGATCGGAAAAGCCGCGTCGGCCGGCATTGCGGGCTCGTTGACCTCATTCGGCGACCCCGGGTTTTTTGTGTCCGTCGATCCCAAGCAAGACGATCCGCTCTCGGCGCAGATTCAGTTCCGGGACGCAAAGACCGTCGCCGAAGACAACTCGGACATCTTCGAATACGTTTTTCCCAACTATTCTCGAAACTACGAAATGAAGGCCAACGGCGTCGTTTACGACGGCACGGTACAGAGCACCAGCGACTACATCAACGACACGCTGACGCTGCGCGAAGGGCGGCGGGTCGGCCCGCGCGAGGTCGAAGAAGGCGAGCACGTTTGCCTGCTAAGTCAGGCGCTCGAGCGCCGCTTCGTTGGGCCGGCCGGCCGGGCGCTGGGAGAAACGGTGCGCATCAACGGCGTGCGCTTCGTGGTCATCGGCGTCTACGACGAGTGGAAGGCCGGCATCTTCAACAATATCGGCGGCTCCGACTACATCGAGATCCCGTACACGGCCTTCAACCAGCTCTCTCCCGGTCCAGTCGACTCGCTTAACATCTTCGCCAAGCCGGGAACGCCGCTCGATCGAGTGCGCGACGCCGCCATCGCTTCGCTGCGTCACGTCCACGGTCCGCGCGCTCAGTACGACGTCCAAGATGCGCTCGCATTCGAAACGGCTTTCGAGCGGACGATCGACGTCGTATCGTACGGCATCACCGCCATCGGCGGCGTGGCGTTGCTCGTAGCCGGGGTCGGCATCATGAACATCATGCTCGTTTCCGTCACCGAGCGCACGCGCGAGATCGGGATCCGCAAAGCGATCGGCGGCAGCCGTAACGACATCGTCGTGCAGTTTTTGCTAGAGTCCGTGATCCTCTCGCTGTTCGGGGGCTGCATCGGACTCGCGCTAGGGGTCCTGGCCGTGTTGCTCGGCTACAACGTCATTTCGGGCTTTCTCGGCCCCGCGCCGATTCCGTGGGCGCTGATCATTTCGGTCGCATTCGGCTTCTCGACCGCGGTCGGCATCATCTTCGGCACCTATCCCGCGCTGCGCGCCGGGCGGCTCGACCCCATCGTGGCGCTGCGTTCGTGATCGCCGGCTTCTTCGCCGAAGCCTGCGGCGTGCTTTCCGGCAACAAGATGCGCTCGTTTCTCACGGTGCTCGGCCTGATCATCGGCGTAGCAGCCGTCATCGCCATTCAGATCTTGGGCAAGGGAATGTCGGGTGCCGTCGGCGGCGTGCTCGGCAGCCTCAACGATCACAGCTTCTTCCTCTTCCCGAACTCGCGTCAGGCCGATTTTACGAAGGCCTCGATCACCTACAAGGACATCGAGCGCACGAAGGAACTCTTTCCGAACATCGTGGCGGCGATTCCGGCCGGCAACGTCGAGCGCTTGGTGACCAGCGGGCACGAGCACGCTCGCCTCGGCATAACGGCCGATTCGGACATCAGTTTCGCGGCGGTGCCGTTCATTTTCGGGCGAGACCTCTCGCGTGAAGAGGTGGACGACTCGGCCCACGTCTGCGTCATCACAAACGATGCTTGGAAGCGGCTTTTCCCCGACGGCCGCGACCCGGTCGGCGAGAGCCTGCGGGTGGGCGAACGCCGTTACGTCATCCTGGGCGTCCACGACAAGCCGACGCAGGGCATCATCCCCGTTTCGTTCGGAGGAGACGTCAGCATCCCGTACACGACCTACGAGCGCGAGTACCTGCGGTCGCGGCCGCTGTTTGCCGCGCGCTTCGTCGTTGCCGACGCGAGCAAGTTGGCCGACACCGAGATCGCCGTTATCGCGTTTTTCAAGAGCGCCAAGCAGGGACGGGCCGACTACCAGACCTTCGACCGCAAATCGTTCTCAACGTCGGTCGATGCGATCTTCGGCGTCTTGACGGCGGTCGTGGCGCTGATCGGGGCGGTTTCGCTGCTGGTCGCGGGGATCGGAATCATGAACATCATGCTCGTTTCGGTCACCGAGCGAACGCGCGAGATCGGAATTCGCAAAGCGATCGGGGCGACGAGCTCTCAGGTGCTGGCGCAGTTTTTCATCGAGGCCTTGCTTCTGTCGCTCGTCGGGTGTGGAATCGGGCTCGCGCTCGGGCTCATCGCGGGCTTCGCCATCAATCGCTTCGCTTTGATTGCGATTTCCGGAGTCGTCTCTCCGGTGCCATGGCTCCAGTCGGTTGCCATCGCGGTCGCCTTTGCGACGATCGTGACGCTCGTGTTCGGGACCTATCCGGCCTTTCGCGCGGCGCGGCTCAACCCGATCGAAGCGCTGCGCTATGAGTGATGCGATCCTGCTGCAGGACGTCGTCAAGACGTATCGCAGCGGAACGCTCGAGGTCAACGCCCTGCGCGGCGTTTCGTTCGCGGTCGGCAGCGGCGACTTCGTTGCCATCATGGGGCCTTCGGGTTCGGGCAAATCGACCCTGATGAACCTGATCGGATGCCTGGACCGGCCAAGCTCGGGGCTGTACCGGCTCGACGGGGTCGACGTCTCACTGCTCGACGACAACGCCCTGGCGGCCATCCGGCTCAGGAAGCTCGGCTTTGTGTTTCAGGGGTTCAATCTGCTCCCGCGCACGGATGCCCTGAAGAACGTCGCCCTGCCGTTGTTCTATGCGGGCGTCCCCAGCCGCGAACGCGAGCGGATGGCCGCTGCGGCGCTGAGCGGGGTCGGCCTGGGAGGCCGTGGCCGCCACAAGCCGACCGAACTGTCGGGGGGCGAGCAGCAGCGGGTCGCCATCGCCCGGGCGCTCGTGAACGACCCAGCCGTCTTGCTGGCCGACGAACCGACCGGCAACCTGGACTCCCAGACGTCCGAGGAGATCTTGGCCCTTTTCGGGCAGCTCAACGCCAGCGGCCGAACCATCGTTATGGTAACGCACGACCCCGAGATCGCCCGGCACGCGCGCCGGACCATCCGGCTCAAGGATGGGTTGGTCGTAGCCGATGAAGTTGCCGGGCCGAGACTCGCCATGCCGCGATCCGCGTATTAGGATTGTGGGAAAAACATCCAAAGTTGTTACCTGCGGGGCCTTCCTCGAGTAGGACGCCCGAGCAAAAACTAACTTCCCTTGGAGAGAGCGCAAAGATAGGAATCATGCAAAACCTTCGTATCGTGCCGACCTTGGTGGTGGCACTCGTCGGGGCCATCCTCGGCAGCTTCTCGATGATGCTGTACGCCAGCACCCATTTCGCAGGTGTAGCCGGCCCCGGAAATACGGCGCCCGCGCTTAGCGCCGCGCCCCTTTCGGGCACCGACGACCAGGATCGAATCGTCAGCGCCATTCACCGCGTCGAGCCGTCGGTCGTCGCGCTCAACGTGACGGTCAACGGGCAGCAGGTCATTCCGCTCGACCCGTTTTCACAGTTCTTCGGCCAGCAGAGTCCCGGGCGCATTCAGCGCTATCGGGCACGGGCCTCGGGCTCGGGCTTCGTCTTCTCGCGCGACGGGCTGATCGTCACGAACGCTCACGTCGTCCGGCCACCGAACGGCGGGGTGGTTTCGAAGATCGAGGTCGTGTTCCAAAACGGCGACCGGGAGACCGGGCGCGTGTTTGCCGAGAACATCGGCGCCGACCTCGCGATCGTAAAGGTCGACAACTACTCGAAGCTCCCGCCGCCCGTTGAAATCGCGGACTCGAACAAGGTCCAGGCGGGCGAGTTCGCAATCGCCCTGGGCGAGCCGTTCGAGCTCAAGCAGTCGGCTTCGCTCGGCATCGTCTCGGGCTTCAACCGCGATGAGACGATCGGCAACGACGCGGGCGGCGCGCAGGAGTTCAAGGGCCTTCTTCAGACCTCCGCGCCGATCAATCCAGGGAATTCCGGCGGCCCGCTCGTCGACATCGAGGGGCGCCTGATCGGCGTCAACCAGTCGACCGCGAACCCGCAAGCCGGCGCTCAAGGCATCGGCTTCGCGATCCCCTCCAACACCGTCAAGTCGGTGGTCGCGTCGCTCGAAGAGCACCCCGGCACCCACCAAGGAACCAACATGGGCTACATCGGGGCAGCCCTCGCCACCGTTACCCCGGACCTCCGCGTCCAACTCAACTACCAAGGCAACGGCGTAGCCGTGGCGCAGGTCGTCCAGGGCGGACCGGCCGACCAAGCCGGGCTCCAACCCGGTGACGTCATCCTTAAAGTCAACGGCAAGGACGTCACCAAGGACAGCGAGGTGATCGATGCGATCAGGTCTACGAAACCCGGCGCGACGGTCAGCCTTGAAGTCTGGAGCGGGGGCGTCAAGAAGCTCGTCAGCGTGAAGACGACCGAGCGTCCGGCCGATGTCGGGGCCGTGCTGCAGCCTCAGGGTCAGGATCCGTTCCAGCAGGGTCAACCCTAGGCTCTCTCTTCTGGCCCCGGTGTACTCCCGCCCCGGGGGGCCTTTGGTCTCGCTTCGCCCCAGCGGCACTTCCGGTGCCGCTGGGGCTGCTCACCGGCGCGCTCCCGCCGTCCTGGCTCCGCGCGCCTTAGGAAGCCGCTCGACCAAAGGCCCCCCGGGGCGGGAGTACACCTCATTGCGCGCTCGGCTGACCTGGATGGCTGCCCTAGGTCGGCTATTTTAGCTCGGCGTGCGGGCGAAACCATTGAGGGGGCGGGGTGTATTCTACATAGTGAAAAACGTCCGGCGCCGGGACGGATTATTGGCGCAGTTGATTGTCGGTAAGAGGCAAGGGGAAGCCCGTATTTTCGGGGTCGGAGCGGTGGCGCTCCGTGCACATGGTCCGCGACGGTCCCAGAGAGGTACAAAGCTTTATGGCTAAAGTGGTCGGTATCGACCTCGGCACGACCAATTCCGTCGTCGCCGTTATGGAGGGCCAAACGCCCACCGTCATTCCAAATTCCGAGGGCAGCCGTACGACGCCTTCGGTCGTCGCATTTACAAAAACCGGCGAACGGCTCGTCGGCCAGCTGGCAAAGCGCCAGGCCGTCACCAACCCCGAGCGCACGATCCGCTCGATCAAGCGCTACATGGGCTCGGACCATAAGGTCAAGATCGATGGAAAGGACTACACGCCGCAAGAGATTTCGGCGATGATCCTCCAGAAGTTGGTCAACGACGCGTCGACCTATCTTGGCGAGCGCGTCAACAAAGCGGTCATTACGGTACCGGCCTACTTCAACGACGCGCAGCGCCAGGCGACCAAGGACGCAGGTCGCATCGCAGGCCTCGACGTGCTGCGCATCATCAACGAGCCGACCGCAGCCGCCCTCGCCTACGGCTTGGAAAAGAAAGGTAACGAGACCATCCTGGTCTGGGACCTCGGCGGCGGCACGTTCGACGTGTCGATTCTCGAGGTCGGCGACGGCGTCTTCGAAGTGAAGTCGACCAACGGCGACACGCACCTTGGCGGCGACGATTACGACCAGCGCATCGTCGATTGGCTGATCGCCGAGTTCCGCAAGGATCAAGGCATCGATCTTTCCGGCGACAAGCAGGCCTTGCAGCGGCTGACTGAAGCCGCCGAAAAAGCCAAGATCGAGCTCAGCACGATCGTGCAGACGAGCATCAATCTGCCCTTTATCACGGCCGACCGCGAAGGCAACCCCAAGCACCTCGACATGACGCTGTCTCGGGCCGACTTCGAGCGGATGACCAGCGATCTGACGGATCGCATGGTGGCTCCGTTCCGGCAAGCCGTTGCCGATGCGAAGCTCGACGTTTCGAAGATCGACGAGATCGTGATGGTCGGCGGCGCGACGCGCATGCCGGTCGTCCAGGAGCTCGTCAAGAAGCTGACCGTTAAGGATCAGCTCAACCAGTCGGTCAACCCGGACGAAGTCGTGGCCATCGGGGCTGCAATTCAGGCCGGCGTCCTGTCCGGTGAAGTGCGCGACGTCGTGTTGCTCGACGTCACTCCCCTTTCCCTCGGGCTCGAGACGCTGGGCGGAGTGTCCACCCGTCTGATCGAGCGCAACACGACGATTCCCACCAAGAAGTCGCAGATCTTCACGACCGCTGAGGACGGGCAAACGTCAGTTGACATCCACATCCTCCAGGGTGAACGTGAGATGGCCGCCGACAACAAGACGCTCGGGCGCTTCCGGCTAGAGGGCATCCCAGCCGCTCCGCGCGGCGTGCCGCAAGTCGAGGTGACGTTCAACATCGACGCCAACGGGATCGTCAACGTGGCGGCCAAAGATCTCGGCACGGGCAAGGAACAGGCGATCAACATCACCGCTTCGACCAACCTCTCGAAGGACGAGGTCGAGCGCATGGTTCACGAGGCTGAGGCCAAGGCGGCCGAGGATCGCCGCAGGCGCGATGAAGCGGAAATCCGCAACACCGCATCGAGCTTGATCTACTCGACCGAAAAGTCGCTCAAGGAAGTCGGCGATAAGCTCGACGCCGCGTCCAAGAGCGATGTCGAAGGTGCGCTTGACGAACTCAAACGCGTCAGCGAAAACGGTACGGCCGACGAAGTGAAAGCCGCTACCGAAAAGCTGCAGCAGGCTTCGTACAAGATGGCCGAAGCGCTCTACCAGAAAACCGCCCCGGGCGGAAACGGGCAGAGCGCCGGTCAAACCGACGGCGCCTCGGCCGGTCCAGGGCCGGCAGGGCCCGGTCCGAGCGAAGACGTCATCGACGCCGAGTTCAAGGAAGCCAAGTAGAGAGCGGTCGCCTTCGAAGCGCCTACCGTTCGCGCAAGCGACCGGCGGGCGCTCGTTCGCGCATTGAGGATCATATGGAAACACAAGCACAATCAGCCGACCCAGCCGCAATCGACGGCGATCAGATGCAACCGTCCGGCGAAGGCGCGATCCCGGCGCCGGACGATCTTGCGGCGCAATTGAGCGAGGCCCAGGCGCGCGCCGAACGGTATCGCAACGACTACATCTACGCTCAAGCCGAAATCGAAAATATCAAGAAGCGCGCGTGGCGCCAGAGCGACGAGCGTTTGACCGCCGGCAGGAAGTCCATCCTCGCGCGTTTCTTAGGGGTGCTCGACAATCTGCAACGGGCGCTTGCCTACGACGACTCGGAAGCGCTGCGCAACGGTCTGCAGGCGACCCTTAAGGGTTTCGAAGGGCTGCTCGCAAGCGAGCAGGTCACGCCGCTCGAAGTCGTGGGCAAGCCGTTCGATCCGCGCTTCGCTGAGGCGATCGCAGCCCGCGATACCGGCCCGTCCGACGACGGCGTCGTGCTCGAAGAAGCGCAACGTGGTTACGTCCTTGGCGACGAGGTTCTCAGACCCGCGCTCGTCGTCGTCGGAAAAAGCTCCGACGCCGTCCACGAAAACGGCGAGTGAACTACAAGGACTACTACCAAGTCTTAGGCGTTCCCAAAGACGCGCCCGAGAAAGACATCAAATCCGCCTATCGCAAGCTCGCGCGCAAGTGGCATCCCGACGCAAACCCTAAGGATCCGAAGGCGGCCGAAGAGAAGTTCAAGGAGATCGCCGAGGCCTACGAGGTCCTCGGCGACTCCGAGAAGCGCAAGAAGTACGACGTCCTGGGTTCCGATTGGCAGCGCGCCTCGCAGCAGGCCGAAGCGCAGCGGCGCTATCGCACCGAGCAGGAGCGCGAAGACATTTTCGGCGACGCCGGCGGCGCAGGCGCCAGCGGATTTTCCGATTTCTTCGATGCCTTTTTCTCGAGCGTCGGCCGGCAGCAAGGCCGCGCGCAGCGTTTTGCTCAGCGCGGCGGCGACCTCGAGGCGCCGATCGATCTGACGCTTGGCGAGGCCTTCGCCGGCGGGAAGAAAACGATCTCGCTGCAGGTTGAGGACACCTGTCCGCGCTGCGGCGGGACCGGCGTCGTCAACAACGCGGTTTGTCCGGTCTGCCACGGCACCGGGCGCACGATCGCATCGAAGCGCTTCGACGTCACGATTCCTAAGGGCGTGCGCGAGGGACAGCGCATTCGCCTGAGCGGCCAGGGCTCGAGCGGAATCGGCGGCGCTCCAAACGGCGACCTTCATCTCGTCGTCCACTTTCTTCCCGACAGCCGATACGAGCGCAAGGGCGACGATCTCTACATGGACTTGCCGGTCAGCGTGTACGACCTCGTCCTAGGGGGTGACGTGCGGGTGCCGACGATGACCGGCGACGTAACGATGACGATCCCGCCCGAAACGCAAAACAACAGGCGCTTGAGGCTGGCGGGCAAAGGGATGCCCAAGCCGCGCTCCCCGAGCACCGGCGACCTCTACGTTCGGCTCGTCGCCATCCTTCCGATCAATCTGAGCGACGAAGAGCGCGCGCTGTTCGAGAAACTCGAAGCCCTGCGCGCCGGCACGGCGTAGATCCCCGCGACGAACCGGCCTGACGCAAGCATCAGTGAGTGAAAAACGTCTTGTCGTGGAGCAGGCGAGCCGCATCGTCGACGATGTTGCTCGACAGCAGGAGGGTGCGCGCTAGCCGGCCGTGCGCGTCGATGACGTACACGAAGGTCGAGTGAATCTCGGGAATCCCGTGCTCGTCCTTGTCGGCGGTGACGTTGAAGGCGCGCATCAAGCGCCGCACGTTGCCGGGGGCGCCGCTTGCCAAACGCCATTCGCGCGCGTCTGCCGCAAAGCGATGCGCCACGCCGGCCATCACGAACGGCGTATCGTATTCGGGGTCGAGCGTGATCGTGAGAAGCTGCGCCGAAATTCGCTCGCGGCGCAGCCGCTGCGCGAGGCTGTCGAAAGCCGCATCGGCGATCGGGCAGGCATCCGTGCAGCGCGTCGAGACGAACGTTAGAACGACCGGCCGCCCTTGAAGGTCGGCCAGGTCGAACGCCGTTCCGTTTTGATCGGCGAGGACGATCTGGCGCGGGTCGCTCGCGCGTGCCGTAGAGGTAACTCCAAGGCACACGAGCGCAAGTGCGAGCGTCCCGAGTCCGCGCCGGATGCTATGCTTCACGACGAGACCAGAACGTCGCCCATCGAACCGTTGCTGGCCGTCGGTACGGTCGTGTAATGATAACCGCAGCCGAACCAGTACGCTCCCGCAGGACCCACTGTGAAGACCTGCGACATGCCGCCGGGCTTGAGCGTACCCGTCGACCACTGGTTTCCTTCGATGGTGCTGCCGGATTGAGTGAACTGGTTATCGTTACCCGAGGCACCAAAACTTTCGGGGAAGCCGCTCGAGCCGAAGCCGCCGGCCGTGTGCGAATCAGACGGTTTGCTGTTGTTTTCAAAGACGACTAGCGATCCCGCACTGACGTGGATGACCTCGGCGTGGGCGTCGTCGGGCGTCATTGCGTAAAAGTACACCGGACCATAGGTCTTGTCGGTCGTTTCCTTGTGCTGGAAACCGATGTAGACGACTTGCGGAGCCGCCGTCGGCGACGGCGACGCGGAGGGAGTCACGGTCGGCGACGGCTTCGGCGTCGGCGTCGTAACGGGAGTCGGAGTCGGCGTTGGCGTCACCGTCGGCACCGGCGTCGGCGTATGGACCGGCGTCGCCGTCGGCACGGGCGTCGGCGTGCGTACCGGCGTCGGGGTCGGAAATGGGCTCGGGGTCGAAATGGGCGTAGCGCTCGGCGCGCTCGAGGGTCGAATCGCCGCCACCGGCGTCGAACTATTGCTGCTGCAGGCGCCCAGCGCAGCCGCCGTCACGAGCGAAAGCGCGAACAGATCCGAACGTCGCATCGATCCTCCTAGCGTTCCGGCGCGAAAGGTGCGCCTAAGTAAAATGCGTTCGCGCCGTATCGTAGAGCGCAGTTCTTAAGCAAGTCTGAAGACGGTAGCCGCCAAAGCCGCCTTCAAATTGAGACCAAAACGTCGCCCATCGACGCGTTGCTCGCCGTCGGTACCGTCGTGTAATGGTAGCCGCAGCCGAACCAATACGCGCCCGGCGGACCCACGGTGAACACTTGCGACATCTGGCCGCCGTTGAGAGAACCGGTCGACCACTGGTTACCCTCGATCGTGCTGCCGTTCGAGTTGAACTGGTTCGCATTTCCCGAAGCGCCGAAGCTCGACGGGAAGCCGCTCGACCCGAATCCGCCGGCGGTATGAGGCCCGGGGAAGTAACCTGTGCTGTCGTCGTTCAGAAACACGACCAGCGATCCGTGGGTGACGGTGACGACCTGCGCGTGGGGGGCGCTCGCCGTGGTCGCATAGTACCAAACGGGTCCGTACGTAGCATCGGTCGTTTCCAGGTGCTGGAAACCGATGTGAATGACTTGCGCTGCCGCGGTGGGCGAGGGCGACGGGCCGGGCGACCCCTTGGGCGACGGTGTCATCACCGGCGTCACGGTCGGAATCGGAGTCGGAGTCGAAAGTGGAGTAGGCGTCGGGGCGCCGGCCGATCCCACCAACACGACGGCCCGCATCGGATGCCCGTAATGGTAGAAGCACCCGAAGATGTAAGTGCCGGCTTTGTCGGCCAAGAGTGCCTGCGAAGTCGATCCGGGCGTGAGATTGCCGGAACTGAACCCGCCTGAAAGTGTGCTGCCACTCTGAGTAAGGGCCCCGCCGCTAAAGGGGTAGGCGCTTGGGAACGTCGTTCCCGAGATCGAGGTGGCCGTGTGGTTGAAGCCGTCGCTGTTGGTGAAACGAACGAGCGTCCCGACCGCCACGCTATTGACCAGTGGTTTGTAGCCGCCGCCCGCTCCGGCGGGGGTCGGCCCGTCGGGATCGAGTGTGAGATCGACGTCGATCGTGATGCTGGCTCCCGCCGGAGCGCCGCCGCCGCTTGCGACGCCAAACGCCCCGGGCGTGCACGCCGCCAAGCCGGCCGCTAGGACTGTGAGTGCCAGCCACCTCGCCATGGATCAAGCGTAGGCGTGGCGCCTTAGGAAAGTATGAAGAACGCCGTTCGAGCTTGCGACTCAGTCCTTGATCGCGTCTCGCAGCGATGCGGCGAGTTCTCGCAGCGCGACGTCCTGCGCGACGCGTGCGGCAGCGTCGAATGCCGTTTTCGCTTCGGCTCGCCGGTTTTGACGCAAGAGGACGGCCCCGAGCGCAAGGCGTGCGCGCGCGTAGCTCGGGGCGAGCCCGATCGCCGTGCGCAACTCGCGCTCGGCTTCGGCGAGCTGACCGGATTTGATTTCGGCGATAGCCAGATCGTAATGGCCGAGCGCATATCCCGGATTGGAGCCGAGAAGCCGCTCGAAATCGGACAGCGCCGTTGCCGCGTCGCCGGTGCGTAGGGCGACGATTCCGCGCTGGTACAAACCGCGCGCCGAATCGGGAGCGAGCGCCACGAATGCGTCGGCACTCTTGCGCGCGGCAGCCAAATCCCCGCGCAGCAGCTGGACGGTGACGAGGTTCGTGCGGGCGGCTAAGAAGCCCGGGTCGAGATCGATCGCTTTGCCGAACGAGATCACGGCAGCATCGAACTGCTGCAGCTGCGCCTGTGCGATGCCAAGGTCGTAGTATGCGGTCGATCCTTGCGGCTCGCCCGGATGCAAGGCGATGACACGCTCGAGTTCGGCCCCCGCCGGGCCCCAGTCCGAGCGGCTTTCCTCCGCAAACGCCAGCTTGATGCGCTCGCTCGCTTCTCGCGCGCTCGCGTAGGAGCGAAGTTTTCCGGGATCCGTCGTTCGCGGCACTGGTGTAACGCCTGGATAGGGCTGCGCGCCCGCATATGCCGGCAAGGTCGAAACGGCGGCCAGCGCGATGAGTCCCAGCGTTCGGTGCACGCGCTAGTAGCTCGGCAATTCCGCCTTCATGGCGGCCTTCGACTGCGCGGCCTGTTCCGGAAGGCATTGCCAACCGTTCCGCCCGAGTTCATTGATCGGGCCGAGCAGGGCCGGTTCGGTCGAAGGTACCAGTTGTGCGTTTGCCAGATCGTCCAGCGTCGTCACCGCGGCATGCGCGAGCCCGGCGCCGGCTCCGAGCAGGAGGGCGACGATCGCAGTCGAGGCAAGGCGCACGAGGTTCCGCGTCATTCTCACTCTCTTCTACCTGACAACCGTGAATAGTTGCTGAAAATTTTGCTATTGGCCGCCGCGTTTGCGCTCGGCGCCCCGCTGCCCGGGGCGGCCGCCGACTTGGCGCCCCTTGTGGTCGGAAGCGTGCGCGACCAGCAGGGCGCGGCAGTCGATGGGGCGCTCATCCGGGCTTTCGACGCGCAGGGCTCGCCTGTCGGCAGCGGCCGCAGCGACCGAGCCGGGACCTTCGCCGTGCCGCTTTCCGGCCAGGCGAGCCGCGTTGACGTCTCATGCCGCCACTGCCGGCTCGTCTCGGTTTCCGCGCAGGGCGATGAGCCGCTCGCAGTCATCGTGGAACGCTTCACCGCGCTCGAAAGTGACGTCCCGGAGGCGCGCGACCTATCGGCCCTGCCCTACCAACGAATCGGCGACGATCTGGGCTTGATGCCGTTTGTCATTCCCAGCGCAGACGGTGACGAGGTTTCGGAGCTTGGCCTGAATCACGGACAGGGCCTCGTCCTCGACGACGGGGCTCCCGCTTACGACCTGTCCACCGGAAAGTCGGGACTGGCCGATTTCCCGGGGCGCTACGTTCGCCAGATAAGCGTGATCGATCCGAGCCATGCCTTCGAATATGGTTCGTATGCCGGCGGCGGAACGTTCGCGCTCGACCAGCTCGATCCGCAAGAATCGTTCGTGAGCGGCGACGCAGGCCAAGCTCCCTCGTTCGCAGTCGAACCGTCGCTGGGAGTCCTGTTCCCGGCGGTGGGCGTCTCCAACGACGGGACGTTGCAGCGCCGGGCGGATTTCGACGTCGACGAGCCTTTTGCGGGCGGAGTGTTGCGGACCGGTCTTACGGAAGCCGACGAATTCGATCAGCCCGGCGAGTACGGGACGCGCGCCTTCGATCTCGCGCGCATCGACTACGCAACCGCATCGCGCCGTTATCGCACCTTCGTCGATCTCGATGCGTCCGGCTCGCAGGTAACGCAGGGGGCCGCGGCTCCGACCGATTACCGGGCAAGCTACCTCTACGGCGCGTTTCGTCTCGAACACCCGGGGCCGGTCAGTTGGACAGCCGGCGCGACGCTCTCGAGCCAAAGCGGACTGTGGACGCAGTCGGGGAGCTACCCGTTTGCGGTCAGCGGCAATGTGACGAGCCAGACCGCCTTCGTCGAAGCCCAGTCGGACGGCAGCGTGGGAGGTTTTTTTGCGGGCCTCGGGCTGGCCCGCGAACGCGACGCGCAGACGACCGACGCCGGCGCTCCATTCGCCGGAGACCAGTCCGCGCTGCTGCCCTCGCTGCAGGGTCATCTTTCCTTGGGCGGCCCGTTCAGCCTACGCGCGGGCGTCTCGACCTCGCTCAACGTTCCCACCTTGCTCTATAGCTATGCCGACGTGCCGCCGCAGGGATCGCTCGTGATCGAACGCGGCAAGCTGCAGGAAGCCGGGCTCGACTACGATGCGGGCGGACGATTGCGCGTCGAGACCGTGGCCTTCCGGGAAGACCTCCGCAACATCGACGATCAACGCCTGGTCGGCATCGGTGCGTCGATCGTCTGGCAGGTCGCGCCGGACCTCAGCCTGCGTGCATGGAGTTTGCGCGATTCGCCGCTGGGGTTCGAAAACAACGAGGCTCCGATCGTTTCCCCGACGCTCTCCCGAGCGGTTCTGTGGGCCACCTACGAGAGCCCAAGCGGTATCCGCTTCGACGCGATCGCGCACCGCGACGTGAACTCGCAACAAGTCACCGAGCTCGACGGCGATGCGCTCCTTCCGATTTGGCCCCGAGTTTCGCTCGATCTCGGCACGTTTCGGCGCAGCGACGGCCGGCGCTATTCCGTCGGCCTGCGTTTCCGATAGCCGGCGACCTTCAGACTTACTTAAGAACTAGCCTCTACGATACGGCGCGAACGAGGTTCACTCGGGCGCGCATTCGCCCGGACGCTAGGAGTATCCATGCGAGGACGTTCGGATCTATTCATGGTTTCGCTCGCGACGGCGAATGCGCTCGGCGCGCGCCTGCGCAACAACGCGACGGTCTGAGCGTTGCTCGGCAGACGAGGCCCGGCGCGCCCGGCGCTCACGTTCGTTGCGGCCATGTTTGCGTTGGGCATCGCGCTCGCCGTCCCGGCGTCGGCGATGCCGGTATTCGCGCAACGCTATCACTTTCGATGCGGGGTGTGCCACACGGCGATGCCCGAACTCAACGCCTTCGGCAACTATTTCCGCGATCACGGTTACCGGTTACCGCCGCCGGCCAAACGTCACCCGACGACCGTCGTGGCCGTTCGCTACAACGTCGAATGGGAGCAAGATCCGGCGCCGGGCTCGCGCCGCTTCTCGCCTTCAGCATCGATTCTCGGCGATCAAGACGTCGGCCCGATCAACGCCTATATCCACTACGGACTCGGCAACGGGGGCGCGCCGGCTTCGACCTACCTCGGCTTTCTTTCGTACTACAACCAACCCACCGCATCGCTCTACCGCCTGGGCCTTTACGAGCTGCCCCTGCCGCAGTCGCCAGGTCAACGGCTCGATAGCATCTCGACGTACGGATACTATGGGACGAGCGTTGGGCTGAACGATTTGGATCTCAACGCGCCGCGGCTTGGCCTCGAGAGCGAGCGCACGATCGGCGACGCCAAGCTCGCGCTCAGCGTTGCGTTCGGCGAGTTCAAGGGTGCCGCATACGGTGGAGCTCCGGTCTTTACCGGCGCCGAGACCGTCGCCGCACGCCCCGAAGTCGAGCTGTACGCGCACTCGCCGCTCTTCGGCAACCTCTTCGACATCAATGCGCTCGCGCTCGACGGGATCCGCAGCATTCACGAGCCCGGGCGCGCCGACTTCCTCGACCCCTACGAGCGCGTCGGGTTCGGCATTCACACGAGCTTCTTTCAGAAACGGCTCGATCTCGAGGCGGAGCAGTTCCTGGGGCGCGACAATGACGCCGACGGCGCAGGCGACGCGATTAACTCGAGCGGCGGCTGGACGCGCCTCAAGTACTTCGTCACGCCGCACTTCTACGCAGCGGCTCGGCTCGATACGGCGGCGAATCCGTTCCCCACGCGCACCCTCGTCCTGTATACCGGAGCCATGATCTTCAATCACGCGCGCATCGTCTTCGAGCATCGCAACAACCTGCATAGCGGCCCGGGATCGCTCGGCGGATACCTCATCATCGCCGGCCCTTGGACCCCTGGGCTATGATATAGCCGTGCGCGTTCTGCTGGTGGAAGACAACCTCGAAATCGCGGAGTCCGTCCGAGCGATGCTCTCGCGGCGCAAGTTTGCCGTCGACGTTGCGCCCGACGGCGATCTGGGACTCGAATATCTGCTGCGCGGCACCTACGACGTCGCGATCGTCGACGTCATGCTGCCAAAGCGCGACGGGTTCTCGATTTGCCGGACGGCCCGCGCCGAGGGCATAACGACGCCGCTCCTGGTGCTGACGGCGCGCGACGCCGTCGAGGACCGCATTCGCGGGCTTGACGCCGGCGCCGACGACTACCTGATCAAGCCGTTCGTCGACGACGAGCTGGCGGCGCGCTTGCGAGCCTTGCTGCGCCGCGCCGAGCGCCCGCCCCAGACGGGTGCGCTCGCAATCGGTACGCTGACCGTCGACTTGTCCTCGCGGGTTGCATCGGTAGCCGGAAAGGCGCTCGAGCTTGGGTCGACGGAGTTCCGCCTGCTTGAATTTCTCGCCCGGAACCGCGGGATGACGCTCACGCGAGCGCAAATCCTCGAGAAGATTTGGGAGTACGATTTCCAGGGCTCAAGCAATATCGTCGACGTGTACGTAAGCCAATTGCGCCGCAAGCTTCGGACGCGAGGCTCGACCGCGACGATCGTGACGGTATGGGGCGTCGGTTACAAACTCGTCGAGGGCCTTCCGAAGGCCGGGTAGTCGCGCGGCTAACCGCGTCCTACCTTGCCGTATTCGCGGTCGTCATAGCGGCGCTCAGCGTCTTGGCCTTCGTGTTGGTCGACCGCAACTATCGGGACGTGCTCGACCCGGTGCTCGCGACGCCCGAAGGTCGCAGCGTCTTCGCTCGTTTCGAAGGCCAAGCCATCGCGGCGATCCTTGCGCTTGATGGCGTCTTATTGATCGTCGTCGGTCTTTCGTCGTATGCGCTCGCGCGCGCGGCGGTGCGTCCGCTGCTGGACGCGCGCCGGCGGGAGGAACGCTTCGCCGCCGATGCCGCGCACGAGCTGCGCACGCCGCTGAGCGTCATTGCAAGCGTGGCGCAAGCCGCGCGCGACGGCGACCGGCACGATGCGTCGCTGGCGACCATCGCGCGCCAGGCGCTCGAGGCCGGCCAGCTTGTCGGAGATCTGCTCACGCTCGCGCGCAACGTCGATGCTCGGTCGCTGGCGCGCGAGCCCGTCGACCTCGGGGCGCTCGCGAACAAGGCTTTCGGCGAGGTCCGGGCGACCCGAGCCGGGATCACCTTCGATGGCGACTTTGGGAGCGCGATCGTCGACGGCGACGAGCGCCGCCTGCTGCAGCTGACGCGCAACCTCTTCGAAAACGCGTCACGCCACGCGCGGACGCGCGTCGTCGCGCGCGTCGAGGCCGTCGGCGGCGACGCGCGGATCGTGGTCGAGGACGACGGGCCGGGGGTCGCGCCGGAGCTCGAAGGGCGCCTGTTCGAACGCTTTTCCAAGGGCATGGACTCGCCGGGAAGCGGCCTTGGTCTGGCGATTTGCCGCTGGGTTGCGCGCTCGCACGGCGGAGAGATCGCCCACGACGGCGGCTCGCGCTTTATCGCGCGCTTGCCGCTGGCTAAATTCGAGGCCGGCTGACCGGATCGCGGCGCCCTTCCCGGCATATTCGACGGTCACGGGCAGGGCTCGGAGGGCGCTGGGACATAGAGGGGAGTTTGGCCGGCTCGCGCATGCGAGCCGCTTCTTGGAGGCTTGATGGGATTCGGTAACCGGTACCGTGCGTTCGTTTGGCCCCTGGCGGCGCTGGCCTTGTTCGTCGCGGCGGGCTGCCACCACGACACGAACAACAACGTTCCCGCGGTGCCCTCGGGAACCCCGACGCCCTTCGGGACGCCGAGTCCGATTTTCACCCCGAGCCCCGTCCCCAGCGTCGCGACGATTTATGCGGCAACCAGCGGAACGTTGAATGCCGGAGGCGGCTCCTTAACGCTCACCGAGAGCGGCTTCGAGGGCACGCTGACCTACGAAGCCAACCCCGCGAGCGCCACGCCCGGATACAGCTACGTGATGACCAACGAGACGGAAGCCGTCCCCTCGCCTGTACCGAGCGGCTCGCCGGTCATCTACTTCACGTTCCAGATTAGCGCTACGACGACGTTCAATTCGGTCTTCAACATGTCGACGGTCATGTTGCCCAGTACGATCGTGACGACCGGGGCGACGTTCACGGAAACGCTCTACGACCAGACGTCGGGCGACGAAATCGGCTCGCCCTCGATTGGAACCGTGTCGGGTCAGACCCTCCAATTCGCTCCGGTCACCGCCGGGCCGTTCAATGCGAACAGCGACGTGTACTTGTTCGTGATCTCATCGACCGGGCTGGCCAGCGCGACTCCGACGCCCTTCCCGAGCGGCGAAACCCCGACGCCGGTTCCATCGAGCTCGGGCTCGAGGAGCTTCGTCCGCACGCGCTGAGGCAACCCGCTCGCAATCCAGGGGGTCGTGCTAGACGATGCTAGGCGGCCCCCCGGTCCACCTGATGTGGTCGAGCATGTTCAATCCCGAGAAGCCGCACATCAGCCGCGCGGTGAAATGGGAACGTATCGGCGCGTTCTTCCTGCCCTATTGGAAGCAGGAGGTAACGGTGCTGGTCTGCATCTTGGCCGGCGCCGCGCTTGGCCTCGCCCCGCCGCTCTTTACGAAGCACTTGATCGACGCGTCGCTAGCGCACCGCGACCTGCACGGCCTCTGGTTCGACGTCGGCGGTATGGTACTCGCCGCCTCTATCGCTGCGATTCTGGGCGTCTACCAGGGTTATCTCAACTCGGTCGTCGGCGAGGGGATCATGCGCGACATCCGCACGAGCCTCGTTTCGCACCTGCACCGCATGCCGATCTCCTTCTTTACCAACACCAAGACGGGCGAGATCATGAACCGCGTCTCAAACGACGTCGACAACATCGACAACGTCGTTACCGGAACGCTGGTCTCGATCGTCACCAACGTTGCGACGATCGCCACCACGATCGTTACGATGTTTTGGCTCGATTGGCGCCTTTCGTTGCTGGCGCTGGTCGTCGTGCCCCTGATGATCCTGCCGCTCTCCCCGGTCGGGCGCCGGATGTATCAAGTTCGTAAGCTAACGCGTCAGAAGCGGGACCAGATCGAGTCGCTGACCCAAGAGACGCTTTCGATCTCGGGGATCGTCCTGATCAAGTCCTTCGTGCGCGAAGCCTTCGAGGCGGCGCGCTTCTACAGCGCTTCGACGGACCTGATGACGCTCGAAGTCCGGCTGGCAATGGTCGGCCGCTGGTTCATCGCCGCCATCTCCGCGATGGTCGTGATCGGGCCCGCTCTCGTTTGGCTGGGCGGCGGTTACCTGACGATCTACGGCGCGGTCACGATCGGCACGATCGTTGCATTCGTCGCCTTGCTTTCGCGCCTCTACGGCCCGGCTTCGGCGCTAGCCGGAATTCAAGTCCAAGTCGTTAGCGCGCTAGCCGTCTTCGAACGCATTTTCGAGTACCTCGACATGGAACCCGAGGGAGAGCCGGCCGGGCGCGTCGCGCCCGCTCAAGTGCGCGGCGAGATACGCTTCGAAGATGTCAGCTTCTCCTACGGCGGCGGCCGCCGAGCGCTCGACGGCGTCGACTTCACGGTCGCGCCCGGTCAAATCGCCGCCTTCGTCGGCCCCTCCGGAGCAGGCAAAACGACGATCACGCAACTCGTCCCGCGCTTCTACGATCCTCAAGCGGGACGGGTGCTCGTCGACGGCATCGACGTGCGCGACTTCGACCTGCAGTCGCTCCGCTCGCACATCGGCATCGTAACCCAAGAAACATACCTGTACCACGACACGATCGCCAACAACTTGCGGTACGGGCGCATCGACGCGACGCAAGAGCAGATCGAGGCGGCCGCGCGCGCCGCCAACATTCACGATTTCATCGCATCCCTGCCGGAGGGCTACGACACCATCGTCGGCGAGCGCGGCCATAAACTCTCGGGCGGCGAACGCCAGCGCCTCGCGATCGCCCGCGTGCTGCTCAAGGACCCGCGCATCCTGATCCTCGACGAAGCAACGAGCTCGCTCGACTCCGAAAACGAGCGCCTCATTCAACAGGCATTCGTGCCGCTAATGCTCGGCCGGACGAGCCTCGTGATCGCGCACCGTCTCTCGACGATCGTCGCCGCCGACATCATCTTCACGGTCGAGGACGGACGAATCGTCGAAAGCGGCACGCACCAGATGCTGCTCGCCCGCGGCGGCGCCTACGCACGTTTGTATCGAACGCAGTTTCGCGAAGATCGCGAGCGCGTCGCGACTTAGCTTTTCGCGATAGCCCCGCAAGGCCGCTCCTGGGCGCGCGCGGCCTCGCTTCGCCGCTGCGGCGCATCCAGCGCGCGCCCAGGAGCGGCCCTTGCGAAATCTGCTGAACGTTTAGGCTACGAGGCGGTGTGCTGAGACGCGCCTTTCTTAGACGAGGAGTTTGGCGCCGGTTGCCTTGATGATTTCTTCGACGGTGATGCCGGGGGCGCACTCGTGTAGTGCGAGGCCTTCGGGCGTTACGTCGAGGACGGCGAGATCGGTGAAGATGCGATTGACGACGCGTTTGCCCGTCAGCGGCAGCGTGCACTTTTCTAGAATTTTTGGCGAGCCGTCGCGCGCGACGTGTTCCATCATGACGAAGACGCGCTTCGCGCCGTGCACGAGGTCCATCGCGCCGCCCATGCCCTTGACGAGCTTGGCCGGGATCATCCAGTTCGCGAGGTCGCCGTCGCCGGAGACTTGCATCGCTCCGAGCACGGCCACGTCGATGTGGCCGCCTCGTATCATACCGAAGGACGTTGCCGAATCGAAGAATGAGGCGCCCGGCAGCACCGTGACCGTCTCTTTCCCCGCGTTGATCAGATCGGCGTCCTCGTCGCCTTCGTATGGGTAGGGGCCCATTCCGAGAATGCCGTTCTCGCTTTGCAGCACGACGCTGAGGGAAGCGGGGACGTAGTTCGGCACCAAGGTCGGCAATCCGATTCCCAAGTTGACGTACTGCCCGTACTCCAACTCCTGTGCGACGCGCTGCGCCAACTGTTCTCTGCTCAAAGCCATCGGAGCCGCTACCCTCGTTTTCTCGTCGTCACGCGTTCGATGCGCTTTCCGGCCGTGCCGACGACCACGATCCGCTGGACGAATATCCCGGGTGTGTGGACGTTCTCCGGATCGATCTCGCCGGGCTCGACCAGTTCCTCAACCTCGGCGATCGTGACCCTTGCGGCCATCGCGCAAAGCGGATTGAAGTTGCGGGTGGACTTGTGGAAGATCAGGTTGCCGTGCCGGTCGCCGACGCTCGCTCGCACCAGCGCGAAATCGCAAACGATCCCGCTCTCGAGCACGTATTCGCGCCCTTCAAAGAGGCGCGTCTCCTTCGGCTCGGAGGCTCGTGCTATCGACCCGTCGGCATTGTAACGCAGCGGCAATCCGCCGTCGGCGACCGGTGTTGCGACGCCGGCCGGCGTGTAGAACCCCGGGATTCCGCAACCTCCGGCGCGCAGCCGCTCGGCGAGCGTTCCCTGCGGAACCAGCTCCAGCTCGAGCTCGCCCGACAGGTACTGTCGCTCGAACTCGCGGTTCTCGCCGACGTATGAGGCGGTCATGCGTCGGATCCGTTTCGCGTAGAGCAGCACGCCCAGGCCCGAGTCGTCGACGCCGCAGTTGTTCGAGGTGACGGCTAGATCGCTTGCACCCTGCTCTAACAGAGCGTCGATCAGGCGGAACGGTACCCCGCTCAACCCGAATCCCCCGACGGCTAGCGACGCACCGGCCGGAATGTCCGCGACGGCCGCGGCCGCGCTTGCAACCACTTTGTCCATGCAAACCCTCGTGCGAATCGAGTACGCGCACAAGTAGGCGCCGCAGCCAGGAAAAACCTGTCCCTTTTCTTATTCGAGAGGCTCCTGGGCGCAAGCCGGCTCCACGGGCGGGAAAATACGGCGCTAGGCGAAGCGATGCGCGGGAGGTCGAATGATTCGCTTGGATTTCTTTGGAACGTGGGTCCTACGAACGATCGTGCTTGCGAGCGTGCTCGGGCCCACCAGCGCCGTCGCTATAACCCTGCCGGCACCGACGGCCACGGCCACGCCTTTTGCCGACGCGGTTTGCCCGACCGCGGTGCCGGACGTGCAAAAATACGAGGCGATGATCGCCAACCAAGACACGCCGGTGGACGACGCGATCGCCACCGCAAAAGCTACGTTCGACCTGTACCAAAGCTGTGCCTCGGCTAAGCTCAGCAATCATCTTGTCGAGCAGAGCCACTATGCAACGCTGCGAGCCGCGCAGTTCCTCGTCGCCGCGGGTCATTGGCAGCGTCTCATTGAGGCAAACGATGCGGCTCGCACTGCGTTCCAAACGGCCATGACGATGCTCGGCCCGATCATCGATTGGGACCGCGGTAACCAGCCGTCGGGTTTGTCCAACAACAACACCCCGACCAACGTCAACGAGCACAGCGACCCCGGCACGTTGCACTCAGGGGTCGGCAGCGCGCCTTCGCTGTTTCACGACCAGGCTGTTAAAGTTCGGGACTTTGCTGCGGCTGAGTTGGCTTTGCTCCCAAAGCCAGGTACACCACCCAGCGCCTCGTCGCAGTCTGGTTCGTCGTCACCGCTTCCGGCGAGGTCGCCCGGCCACTAACGCCGCCCACCGCAGTGCGGCGCAACGGCGGGTGTCCGGTGCGCCGCTCCCGTATACATCGGAACGTTATCATTTCGTTGCGGGAGCGTAGGTAGATGGCAGTTGTGGCACCGGCTCATGGCGCGGCCTCCGAAGAGGAGGCGCTGATCCTCGACGTCGTGCGCCAAATCGTTGCCGACAAAGTCGCGCCGCGCGCTGCCGAAATCGACGCGAGCGGCGAGTTTCCATGGGACGTTCAAAAAGTATTTGCCGAAAATGGATTGCTCGGCGTTCCCTTCCCGGCGGAGTATGGAGGCGTCGGCGGCTCCTTCCTCACCTACGTCAAAGTCGTCGAGGAAGTAGCCAAGGCATGCGCCGCGAGTTCGCTGATCGTCGCGGTGCAGGAGCTTGGAACGTTGCCGATCATGATTGCGGGCAATCACGAGCAGAAGCAGCGCTATTTGCCGAAGCTCGCAAGCGGCGAATACACGGCCGCATACGCGCTCACCGAGGCTGGGAGCGGTTCCGATGCCGCCGGTTCGATGCGCTGCCGGGCGGAGCGCAAGGGCGACAAGTGGATATTGAACGGGACGAAGATCTGGATAACTCAGGGCTCGATTGCGGATGTGATCGCCGTATTTGCGGTCAGCGACCCGAGCAAGGGGCCGGGCGGCATCAGCGCGTTCATCGTCGAGAAGAACTTTCCGGGTTTCAAGGTCGGCAAGGTTGAGAAAAAGATGGGCATCCGCGGCTCGCCGACGGTCGAGCTGATCTTCGACGAGTGCGAAGTCCCCGCCGAGAACCTGCTCGGTGAGGAAGGGACCGGCTTCAAAACGGCCATGAAGGTGCTCGACAAGTCGCGCCCCGGCATCGCCGCGCAGGCCCTGGGCATCGCGCAAGGCGCGCTCGATTTCGCGACCCGATATGCGCAGGAGCGCATCGCGTTCGGCAAGCCGATCGGACAGCAGCAAGGAATCGGCTTCATGCTGGCGGACATGAAGGTCGAGGTCGAATCGGCGCGGCTGCTTCTTTACGAAGCGGCCCGCAAGTGCGACGAGAACGCAGCCGACGTCACGCTTTGGGCCGCCCTGTGCAAGCTCAAAGCCGGCGACGTCGCGATGAAGGTCACGACCGACGCGGTCCAGATCTTGGGCGGCTTCGGCTATTCGACCGAATATCCGGTCGAGCGAATGATGCGCGACGCCAAGATCACGCAGATTTACGAGGGGACGCAGCAGATCCAGCGCTTGGTCATCTCGCGGGCGCTGGTCGGCAAGTGGAAGCCGCCAAGCACGAACGGCGCCGGCTAAGAAAGAACAATCGGGGGTAACCCCGGCACTTCCCTATCCGCGCGCCTTGGTTTGTTAGGCGCATCACCCAATCCAGGGCGCCTGTAGGCGCGTTACCTGTAGACAACGATTTCAAGGAGCGCTTTGCCGCCGCTTCCTCGTCGCGACAACGGGTCTGCCTCTGCATGGCCGCGCGCGTTCGGGCCGGCGCTACGCGCCTCAAGGGAGGATACGACTCAGTGAAACTCAAGCGGATTCCCGTCGTCTTGACGGGGATCGTCGCCCTTAGCGCGGTCTCGCTGCTCTATACCGTTCATGCAGCCAAGAGCTCGGACCATCAGGACACCTACAATCTTGCCACGCGCTCCAATACGTCGGCCGACATCACCGACGTTTACGTTTTTCCGGCGCCCGACAACGCGAACAACGTCGTCTTTGCGATGGACGTGACGCCGCTGATTCTGCCAGGAGAAGGCACGACGAAGTTCTTCGATCCCACGCTGCTGTGGCAGTTCAAGATCTCTCACCAAACGTCGGGAGTCGAAGACCAGGTCATTCAGATCACCGCCTCCGGAACCGGTGCGAGCCAAAAACTCACGCTGTATGGTCCCGCAGCACCGAACGAAGTCAGCACGACGAACACGGTTCTTACCAAACCGGTGGGAAGCATCGGCTACAACACGACGGGTACCTTTGGCGGCGGAACGGTGCAGTTCTTCGCCGGCCCCCGCTCGGACCCGTTCTTCTTTGACTTGTTCGCGTTCTTTACGTTCTTGGGCGACCGCAACTACGGCACCCACACGTCGCAGAGCGATCCGGGCCCGGAAACGGCCTCAAACCCGGAAGGCATCTCCAACGGCGACGTCGCGAGCAACCTCAAGGGGCTTGCGCCATCGTACGACCAGACGGGCAACGTCCCCGGACCGAATCCGCCGACGCAAGCCAGTTTCAACGGCTTCCCCGCGAGTGCGACCTCGACCTCGAGCGGCGGTAACGGCGGCGCGCTCGGCGCGTACGCCTGCAGCACCAACCCGGCGAGCGACACGCTCAACCTGGGTCCCTTCAACGTCCTCTCATACGTCGTCGAGGTTCCGAAATCGTTGCTGACCAGCGGCTTCGGTACTTCGAAGATCCACGTTTGGGCGACGGTCAGCTCGTCCACGGGCAGCTAGGAGCAGTACGACATGATCGACTTCAACAAATCAGTTACGGCCCTGGCAGCGCTCGGACTAGGACTCGCGGCGTGCAGCAGTAACTCGAGCGTCCCATCGGCGCCAGTTGCCCACGCCGGCCAGTACGTACAGATCGAGCGCCTCTCGCGACCCGCCATCAAAGAAGTTTTCGAACCGTTCCAAGAGCACCAGATATCCAACGCAATCGAACCGTACAACGACCCCACAATTCAAAGCGCCATCAAAACGACGGAAGACGCTCTGCGTCCGCCGACGAGTTCGACGGACTACGGTGCGGCGCTCGCCGGCGTGCTTTATCCCGACGAATATCTGGTCAACCTGGCTGGCAGCAGCACCCCGCCCTCACTCGATAACCAGTTCTTCTTGAGTGCGGAAATCTCGCCGACCGGCTTCGGCGGACGTGCCCCGAACGACGACGTCGTCGATCTCGAGCTGGGCATCCTCTTTGGGAAAACGCTCCCCGCCCTCGGGCTGATCGCTGACGACAAGGAAGAGAATAACTGCCTGTCCTCGCAAAACATCGGGGCCGAGGCTCCGGCCAAGAAGACCACATCGACCTTCCCCTATCTGCCCGTCGCCCGGTAAGGGTAGGGCAGGCGAACGGACCAAAGGCTCTCCGCCGTTGCGGCGGCGGAGAGCCCTTTCCGATGTTATGAAAATGCGATCGACCACAACCTACGCGTGGATCGTCGCCGCGCTCGCGCTCTGCGCAGCGGCGCTATGGCCGGCCTTCGTCAAGCAACGCGAGGACGCAGCGCGCGCTGCGTCCCTGCCGACGGCTGCGCCGATCACGGCCGATTATCTGGATCGCGACCGAACCATCGCCTTCTGGGAAGGAATGGTCCGCAAGCGCGTGGCGGACGACATGTTGAGTCCGCGTCAACTCTCGTTTCAATACTTGCAGCGCTATCGCGAGCACGCCGACATCGACGACGTGCTGCGCGCGCGCCGTATGGCCGAGCTTTCGCTGCAGAAACAACCGCGCTCGAACATGGGCGCCCAAATCGCACTCGCCTCGGTCGAACTGACCCTGCACCAGTTCAAAGCGGCGCTCCGCGAGACGAGGCGTATCGAGAGCCTCGACCCGGCCCCTGAAATGCGCATGCGTGAGGCTTCGCTCGACCTCGAAATCGGTGATTACACGGGCGCCAAGCGCATCATCGATCGGCTGCCGCCGCGTAAGAGACTCGACATTTCTCGGGATACGCTCGTCGCGCGCTATGATGAACTGACCGGGCACCTCGCCAGCGCGCGCGAGCTCTTCGAACAGGCGACGGCCGACGCGAACAGCGTCTTGGACACGCCGGCCCAACAACGGGCTTGGTTTTTCTTCCGTTCGGGCGAGCTAGCATTTGAAGCCGGGGACAACGATGCCGCGCTCGCCGACGAAGACCGTGCGCTCGCCCTCTTTCCAAACTACGCCGAGGCCAACCGCCTCAAAGCCAAATTCGCATGCGCGCTCAAACGCTGGCAGGTGTGCCGCGATGCGGCCGCCGCGTCGGCCGGCGTGGTGCCGTATCCCGAGACGCTGGGATATCAGGAGGATGCAGAACGCGCGCTCGGCGCCGGCGCTGACGCCGGCCGCATCGCCGATCTCATCGTGACCATCGAGCGGATCGGCAACGCCCAGCGCATCTCCGACCGGTTGCTCGCGATCTACTACGCGGAGCACCGCATTCGCACTGCCGATGCCTACCGGATCGCGCGACGGGAGCTAGCGGTCCGCGACGACATCTTCACGGAAGACACCCTGGCGTGGGCGGCCGCCGCGGACGGTCGCTGGGACGAAGCGCGCGTCGCGGAGCGCAAAGCGCTGCGCTTCGACACCGAGATTTCGCTGTTGCAGTACCACGCCGGCATCATCGCGCTGCACTTCGGCGACCGGGCGGAGGCCAAGCGCCGGCTCGAGCGGGCGCTCGCGCTGAACCCGAGCTTCCACCCGAACTACGCCGATGATGCGCGCGCCCGGCTTGCGCGCCTCTAACCTCCCACGCTGACCGGCGGGTGGCCGAAGAGCGCCGGAATGTAGCGGCCGGCAGCCCAAGAAACGGCGAACACGCCCGCGCCGAAGGCCACGATCTCGAAGCCCTTGGCAAAGGGGTTGCGACCGCCGAGCGTGCCGGCGAAGGCGCCGATGCCGAACAATGCGGCAACCGCCAGGGCCAGGCCGACCCACACCGCCGCGCCGAGCGACAGGGGAAAAACGTAGGGCAGCACCGGCAGCGCGGCTCCGACGGCAAACGAGCCGGCCATGGCAAACGCCCCCTGTAGCCCTCCGCCCTCGGCCTCCCGCAAGTCGATGCCGAACTCGTCGCGCACCATCTCGTGTAGCCAGATCTCAGGGTTCTTCTCGAGGCGCTTGACGATCATGACCGCTTCATCATCCGTGAAGCCCTTCATCCGATAGTAGGCGACCTGCTCGGCGAACTCTTCCTTCGGCAAGTCGATCATCTCGCGCTGTTCGAAGTCGATCGCGTTCTGCACGACCTCGCGCTCGGCTTTTCCGCCCAAGTACTCGCCGACGCCCATTGAGATCGCTCCGACGAGCATCGAAAGGGAGCCCGTGATCAAGATCGTCGCGCGATCTGGTGCCGCTGTGCTGACGCCGGTGACGATACCGAGCGTCGTCAAGATGCCGTCCTGTGCGCCGAATACGACCTCGCGAATGCCGCGCTGGCGTTCGAGCCGCTGGCGCTCCGGCGTATCCGGGATCCGCGCTGCGTTCCGGCCGCGCGTCGCGACCGGAAGCATGCGGTTGTCGACTTGCACCGCCATGGAGTTAAGCGCATCGCGAGGTTCGGACATCGCAGCGGACGGTTTGCAGCGAAGCTCTAGCGAAGCCTGCAGGGCTGGAGGCGCAGCCCCGCAGAAGTAAACTAAGTATTTAGTATTCGCCAATCGAGGAGCTTCCCGACCATGTGGTCCGCAAGACAATTGCTGTTGTCAGGTTTCCTGTGCGCCGCGCTCGCCGCGTACGCGACCGTTACCGGAGCGAGCATCGCAAGCGCCGCACCGAAACCCGAGCCGAGCGCCAGTCCCGCCGCCGACGGCCAGGCGGACTACGACAAGCTCGTCAAGGACGCCACGAAGGCCCCGGGCCTCTTTACCGTCTGGCAAAAGGACGGCAAGGTTTATCTCGAGCTCGCCGCCGATCAACTCGATCGCGACTACATCGAGCACGTCCTTCCCGAGAACGGCCTGGGTGGTTTCGGCTTCGAAGCGGGCCAGATGTTCGACCAGGAAGCGCGCGTTGTCCGCTTTCACCGAAACGGAAAACAGGTCGTCATGATCTGGCCGCAAACGCGCTTCTTGGCGCAACCTGGCACACCGCTCGCCACGGCGGTACGAGAGTCAACTGCAGACTCGGTCGAAGCGATCCTTCCGGTAGCCGCCGAAAACAAAGCCGGCAAGACGGTCGTGGTCGACCTGGCGCCGTTGCTAGGCGACATCTTGGATATCGGCAACGCCCTCAGCGATGCCGTGAAGGATCCCAAGAACCCTCAGGGCGGCTACGATCTCGATTCATCGCGCACGTATTTCGGCCCGATCAAAGCCTTTCCGAGCAACCTCGTCGTCGAGGCCGAGCAAACATTCAAGTCTGCCAAGCCGGACGTCATCAACACCGTTCCCGATGCGCGCTTCATTCAGATGCGAGTCAAATACAACTTCTCAGAAATCCTGAACTCGCCGGACTACATGCCGCGCCTCTACGACGACCGGGTCGGATATTGGGAAGATCCGCATATCGCCTTTGACAATGACCGCGAGCGGGACAACCATCTGTGGTATATCCTGCGCTGGAACATGCGGGCCTCCGATCCCTCGAAGCCCCTCTCGCCGGCAGTCAAGCCGATCGTCTTCTACCTTGACAACTCGATTCCGGTAGAGTACCGGGAGGCCGTGCGCGACGGCGTGCTCGAGTGGAACAAGGCCTTCGCGCGCATCGGGATTTCCAATGCGATCGAAGTACTCGACCCGCCGGCAGATCCGAACTGGGACCCCGACGACATCCGTTACAGCGTCATCCGCTGGCTGACCAACGAACGCAGCCCGTTCGGCGCCGAGGCGCAGATCCTATGGAATCCGCGCACCGGCGAGATCTTCCGCGGCGGCGTCTTGCTCGACAGCAACATCGTTCGTTCCGCAAAGCGCGGTGAGGACATCCTGCTGCGCGCCTTTGCGAATCCGGCAGCGAGCGGAGCGATCTCGCCGTTGCCGCTGCGCACATCGTACTCGCCGCTGCACGACGAAGACACCTTCGACTCAGGCGAGGCGCTGCAAGCAGCGTTCGGCGCGACCGCCCTCGAGTTGAGCGGCGACGGGATGAGCTTGGACGACTATTCCAACCAGCTCCTCAAAGCCATCGTGATGCATGAGGTCGGGCACGATTTCGGCCTCGCGCACAACTTCATCGCGCACAACGCCTACACCCAGGCCGGATTGCGGGACAAGGCCTTCACCCAAGCGTTCGGCACGAGCGCATCGGTCATGGATTATTGGCCGACGAACATTTGGCCCAAAGGAATGTCGAGCGGCGACTGGTTCCCGCAGACGCTCGGGACGTACGACTACCACGTGATCCACTGGGGCTATGCGGCCGTACCGGGCGCGAAGACGCCACAAGATGAAGTCGCGGTGCTCGATCGCTGGGCCTCAGCCTCGACCGATCCGCATTTCCGCTTTGCAAGCGACGAGGACGGGTTCTTCGACGGCCACGCGATCGATCCGCGTACCGCTCCCTACGTCCTGAGCAACCATCCCATCGAGTGGTGCTCGGTACAGCTCGAGTTCACCCGAGGCTTGTTTTCAAGGCTCGACCAGCACTTTCCGAAGCCCCAGCAGCCGTGGGCCGACGAGCGCTCTGCTTTCCTCTCGCTTCTCAGCCGCTACGCAACGTGCGCCGACACGATGACGCACTATGTCGCCGGTGAATACCTCAGCCGCGGCCGCATCGGAGATCCCGGCATAAAGACTGCGCTGACGCCCGTCCCACGCTCCGAGGAGTTGCGTGCCTACCAAATGCTCGACCGGTACATGCTCTCGGACATGGCCTGGCAGTTCTCGCCGACGACGCTGAAGCGCCTTACCTACACCGAGTTCATGCCGTTCGCCGATTTCGGATACGACCCGGCGCCCCGGCACGACGTACCGGTCGCCGAACTGATCGGAGCTTTGCAGAACCGCGCGCTCGGCTACATGTTCTCGCCGCTCGTCCTAGAGCGCCTGAACGACATGCCAACCAAAACGAAGCCCGGCGAGACGATGTCGCTGGCCGACCTCTTCAGCTGGACGCAGCATGCGGTCTACGCCGACCTCGTCGCTGGGCGTCCCTCGCCAAGCGAAATTCACCGCAACCTGCAGCGCCGCTATACGAGGCTGCTGGCCGAACTGATCACCGCACCCGCGACGGGAACGCCGCTGGACGCCCAGGCCCTGGCACGCCTCGAACTCTCGACGGTTTCCGCCGACGTAACGAAGGAGCTCAAGCGCCCCGGCCTTGACCTCCAGACGCAAGCCCATCTGCGCGCGCTGCAAGTCGACGCTTCGCGCGCACTCGACGCCAAGATGGTGTTGCCGCCGGCAGAGGACTAACTAGCGCTTGCGGCCCGGCGCGCGGGAGGGCTTCTTGGCCTTCTTGCGCGCCTTTGCGCGGGCCGGCTTCGCCTTCTCATGCGCGCGTGCGCGTAAGGTGCGCTCGACGATCGGCGCAGTCGGGCACAAATCGTTGACCGGGCATCGAAAACACAGCGGAACCGGCGCCTTGCAGATCGCGCGCCCGTGCAGGATCAGCCAATGATGCGCGAAGCGCACCTTGTCCTTGGGCACGAGCTTGACGACGTCGTCCTCCACTTCACGCGGCGTCTTGCCGAGGGTCAGCCCGAGCCGGTGCGCGACGCGAAAGACGTGCGTGTCGACTGCGAGTGCCGCGTCACCGAAGGCGACCGACAGCACGACGCTGGCGGTCTTGCGCCCGACGCCGGGCAGCGCCTCCAACTGCTCGCGTTCGCGCGGGACCTCGCCGCCATACCGTTCGGCGACGGCGCGCGCGGCGCTCGTGATGCTCTTGGCTTTCATGTGGAAGAAACCGGTCGACTTGATGATGCGCTCGACGTCTTCGAGCGGCGCGGCGGCCAGCGCCGCGGGCGTCGGATAGGCCGCGAACAGGTGCGGCGTCGTCATGTTGACGCGGGCGTCCGTGGTCTGCGCGGAAAGGATCACCGCGACGAGCAGCGTCCACGGGGAGTCGTACTCGAGCGCCGTCACGGCGTCCGGATACGCTTCTTCGAGCCGCGCCAGCTCCGCTAGAGCGCGTTCTCGCGGCACCTTTCGTTTCGGAAATGGGATCTTCGCCGTGGGCGCAACCGCCCGCCCGCCCCGCGCCGTCTCAGACACGGTGCCGTTGTTCAAGCTCAAAGCCCCCTTGCTCCCGCCGGTGCACGGCCATCGCTACGACTGAGACACGTAAGCAAAAAGTCTTTTCGTTTTCAGCTAGCCTTCGCTAGCGGACGCTAGTGCCCCAAGAGGCCCGAGGACATCACGGCCCCGGCAACGAGGGTCGCGAATACGATGCTGATGACGACGCTCACGACGATAGCCACCACCATGGCCGCGACCAGGACGACGATGGTGTAGACAACCGATCGATCCGGCGGAATGCTCATGAGCGGCGTCACTCCGAGGTAAACGAGATACAGGCTGTAGAGCGTACCAATCAGGATTGCCAGCGCCCCGACGCCCGGAATGAAGTTAAGGATGCCGGCGATCCAGCGCGGGGTCCACGCGTAGCCGACCAGTTTGACGGCCTGGTTCGCGTTCCGCGGCGCGCCGAACGACGGAGCCAGGTTGTCGGCGATCACGGCGACGAGCGTGACGTACACCAACTCCAAGGCGAATGAGAGAATAGCCATCACGGCTGCTATGAAAAACGTCCGGTGACCGTAGAGCAAGGTCGCCAAGAACAAACAAATCGGCGGGATCGCAGCCAGCGGCACGACGTAACCCTTGTACAGCTCGGCCGGCGTGGTTGGCTCGGCCGCGATAACCGGCCACTCCTGGGCGGGCTTCGTGATGATGTTTTGCACGCGCTCAACTAACGTCATAGGATACCTCTGTTCGTAGGAACGGGGGGAAGCGTGTGGCGCTCTTAATGAGAGCGCAGCGCGTGCCCTGCGGCTAGGCGAGCCGCACGCCCGCGCCGTCTTGCTCGACCACTCCGTCGGAGGCGAGCTTGTGCAGAATATTCAGCAGCACGCCACTCTCGAGGTTTTCGACCGTAGCCTCGAGGTCGCGGCCGAGTTCGAGCAGCGAGACCCGTTCGTGCGGGCCAAGAAGCCGCAGCCGGTCGATGATGCGGCCACGCACGAAACGGGTCGAGCGCTCAAACGGAATGCGCTGCTGGGGACTGCGCGGCCGCGCATGCCGCGCCGCCAAATCCGCGAGTTGCGCCCCATCGACCGGCGCGGCTGCGCACCCGTGGAGCAGGGGGCACACGAGGCAACGCGGCGTCCGCGACGTACAGACGGTCGCGCCCAGATCCATCAGCGCCGAGTTGTAGGCGAAGCCCCGTCCGGGCGGCAGCAAACGCGTAGCGCGTGCGTCGAGCTCATCGTCGCGCGCGAGCGGAGGATACTCGAGCCCGAAGCACGCCCGGTGAACGACGCGGCGTATATTGGTATCGAGCGCGACGACGTCGGCGTCGAAGGCGAAGGCAAGGATCGCACGCGCTGTGTACGGGCCGACTCCCGGCAGCGTCAACAGCGTCGCTTCATCTCGCGGTAAGCTGCCCGCGAAACGGTCGCACACGACGATCGCCAGGCGGTGCAGGCGAACGGCGCGCGAGTTGTAACCCAAGCCGCGCCACAAGCGCACTGCTTCGGCGCGCGGGGCTGCGGCCAGCGCCGCGAACGAGTCGAAAGCCGCGACAAAGCGTTCGAAGATCGGTACGACCCGCTCGACCTGCGTTTGTTGGAGCATGAACTCGCTGACGACGGTGCGGTACGGAGTACGTTCGGTTCGCCAGGGCAGCTGGGCGCGTCCGTGTCGCTCGTGCCACGACAGCAGCGCGCCGGCAAGCGAACTCGCCGCGCTTTCGTTCAACGCGATGAAACGGCCGCGAAGGCTTCGCCGATCCGGCGAATTCCCTCGGCCATATCGTCGTGCGTCATCGGCGTGATGGCCAGACGAAAGTTACGCTCGCCGCCGCTTGCCGCATAGAAGGCCTCGCCGAAAAGGAAGGTCGCGCCGAGACGCTCGGCGGTATCGAGCAGTGCGCGAGCCCGGACCTCGCGCGCAGCGGTCGCCCAAAGGTAAAAGCCGCCCGAACCATTTGCGACGCGCGTCGTCTTCGGCCAGTGTTTTTCGATCGCATCGCGCGCCAGTCCGCGGCGCACCAGCAACTCGCGCCGCAAGCGAACGACGTGTTCGTCATACGCGCGCGACAGATAGTCGCACACGCCCGCTTGGACGTAGAGGCTAGTCGCCATATCGTACGATTGTTTGCGAAGCAGCAACCGCTCGTAAATCGCACGCGGCGCCGTGACCCAGCCCAATCGCAGCGACGGGGCAATCGTTTTCGAGAAGGTGGACAGATACACGACGTAGTCGGGCGAGAGGGAGACCAGCGGCGGGTGCGGCGATTCGACAAGCTCACCATAGGGATCGTCTTCGACGAGCGGCACGCGCGCGCGCCGGGCGAGCGTGACGAGTCGCTGCCGGCGATCGGCATTCATCGTTACGCCCATCGGATTATGCAACGACGGCATCACGTAGATGAAGCGCGGGCGGCGCGTTCGCAAGATCGCCTCCACGTGGTCGACGCGCAGCCCCTCGTCGTCGACCGCAACCGGAATCGCGCGCAGTCCCGCGATCTGGAAAATCTGCAGCGCTCCGGGATACGTCGGCTGTTCCACGATGATCTCGTCGCCCGGTTCGGCCAGCGATTGCGCGACCAGCGTGATGCCCTGGGTGGACCCGGTCAGCACGAGCACCTCGCGCGCTTCAACGCGACAGCCGCGGCGTTGCATGCGCGCCGCGATTGCACGTCGCAGCGGCGCGTGGCCTTCGGAGTCGCCGTAAGATAGCACGTAGTCCGGATCGCCGGCCACTCGCTCGAACGATTTGGCGAGCTCCGGAAGCGGCGACGGTTCGACCGGCGGGACGCCCTGCACGAAGGAGATGCGCTCGTCGTGAAAGGTCGCCGCAAGCTCGCCCAGCACTTGCGGAAACGAGCCGACCCGCCAGGGCGGCAGCGTCACCCACCAGGGGACGTCGGCAGTGCGCTGGGGATGGCCGCCCTGGAGCGAGCGAGACACGCGCGAGCCCGAGCCGACGCGTTGCTCGATCAGCCCGTCGGAGACGAGCTCGCGATACGCATGGACGACCGTGCTGCGATTGACGCCGAGGCGCCCGGCCAGGGCCCGTTCGGGGGGCAAACGGGTGGTCTCGGGAAGCGTGCCGGCCAGGATTGCCTCACGCAGCTCCTCGTAGATTTGCTGATAAATCGGCACGATGCTATCCCGATCGATTCGGGGAACCGGTGCCGGCCACGCGAGATCGCGCATTTGGATGGGCGTTCGCGGCCAGATTGGATGGTTTCCTCGTCAATCTTGTTCGAGACTCGAACGGCCTGAACCACGCGAGTCGACGCTCGTCCTTCGGTCGGCTGGGCGTTTCCCTTCTGGTCGTGGTTTGCGGCTTCGCCGCGCTATTCGCGCACGGGCGATCGCTGCGGGCCGCGCTCGGCGGCAGTGACTTCGCGGCGTTCTACTGCGCCGCGACGCTGGTGCGGGAGGGTGCGGACCCGTACCGCTGGATGCCGCTCGAGGCGTGCGAACGCGAACGGGTTGCCAAAGCCTTAGGCGACGATCTCGCCGAATCCGACTTCGATCCGGCGCCGCTCCCCGGGTATGCAATCGCTCCGTTCGTGCCGCTCTCGCTGCTGCCGTACCGAACGGCGGCACTTCTGTGGGACGCGCTGCTGCTCGCGGCGGTCATCGCTTCGATCGAGGTCCTGTGCGCGCTGACCTCGCTCCCGCGCATCGGGATCGCCGCCGCACTGGTTGGGACCGCGATCGTTGCGTCGCTCCCGTACGGGCAAATCGCCCCGCTTGCCCTGCTGGCCCTTTCCGCTTCGGGGCTCTACCTGGCCCGCGGGCGGCCTGGTCCGGCCGCACTGTGCGCGGCCGTTTCGCTCGTACAACCCCAGACCGGACTCGCAGCCTTCCTCGCTCTCATCCTCTGGGTGCCGCGCGCGCGGCCATACGCCGCAGCGGGAGCTGCCGGACTCCTCGCATTGTCGCTGGCCAGTGTAGGTCTGAGGGGCGACCTCGAATACCTTCGCGCCGTGCTGCCCGTCCAGGCGCTCGCCGAGGCTCCCTTTCACATCCAGTTGAGCGCGACGTGGTTGCTCTATTTCGCCGGCGTTGAGCAGAACCGCGCGCTATGGCTCGCGCAATTCGACTACGCTCTGATGCTCGCCGCGGGAGTTTTGCTCGCCCCGCGGGTCGCACGGGCCCTGGGTTCAAAGGCCGCGCTGGTGTTTTTTCCGCCCGTCCTCGTCTTGCTTGGGGGCACCTACCTCCACGTCTTCCAGCTCGCGGCCGCCTTGCCGTTCGCGATGCTGTTCGCGTCTCGCGCCCGGCAGGGGCGCGGCGCGGCATGGGCAGCGGTCGCGCTGCTTTCGGTCGCCTGGCAAGCTCTCGGTTCACACTCGATGCTGATCCTGGGGGCGCTTACGGTGGCCACGATCGTCTGGGTTGCGGCGGTCAAGCTGCGGATCGCGGTACGTGTCGGGCTGGCTATGGCGTGCGCAGGGTTCGCGTTGATCGAGCCCTGGGCGGTGACGCACGCCTCCGGCGTCACGCTGCGCGTTGCGCAGAGCGCGGCAGCTTTCGAGCACAGCGGAATCGATATGACCCTCGCTCCGGCGAGGCACGGCTACGAGCTCCGTCTCGCCCCAATGCTGACCGGCGCTTCTTGGCGGACGTTCGTTGAAAAGATGCCGTTTTGGCTCGCTCTCCTGTTGGTCGTTGGAGCCGGCCCCGCGGCCGTTCTCCCGCCCTGGGGTTATGGCCGCGGCAACTCGAAAGGCCGCAAAGGCAGTCTTGAAGCCTCGGAGGTTTGATTTTGGCTAACGTGCAGGTCGATGCAATCGTCATCGGGGCGGGGCCCGGCGGCTATCATGCCGCGATTCGGCTGGGGCAACTCGGGAAGAAGGTCATCTGCTTCGACCGCGACGAGGTTGGTGGCGTCTGCCTCAACTGGGGCTGCATTCCGACCAAAGCTTTGCTCCACGTGGGTGAAGTGGCGCGGCATATTCGCGAGGCCGGTAAGATCGGCTTGCGCGTCGCTGCGCCTGAGGTCGATCGCGAGGGGGTCGTCAAGTTTGCAAGCGACGTCGTCGGTGCCAATGTCAAGGGCGTCGAGACGCTCTTCAAAGCGAACAACGTGCAGTTCGTATACGGCGAAGCCTCCTTCACCGGACCGAAAACGGTAGTGCTCAAGAAGCGCGATGGATCGAGCGAAACCTACGAGGCCAAGGATGCGGTCGTCATCGCTACCGGAAGCGCGCCGGTCGACGTCAAGGCATGGCCGCGCGATGGCAAAACGATCATCAACAGCGACGACGCAGTTCGGTTGAACAGCGTTCCCGCAACGCTGCTCGTCATCGGCGGGGGCGTCATCGGACTCGAGTTTGCGACCGTCTACACCCGTCTGGGCGCGAAGGTGCTCGTCGTCGAAATGCTGCCGCAGATTCTGACCGGCACCGATCTCGAAATATCGAAGACGATGGGGCGCATCCTCAAGAAGCAGGGCATCGAGATCGCGCTCGCGACGAAGGTCGTCGGGCTCGAAAAGACGGCGCAAGGCGTCAAAGCCGTCATCAACGGTGAGTTCACCAACAACAAGGACGAGTCGCGCGAGTTCGAGATGGCACTCGTAGCGGTGGGACGGCGGCCGGTCACCGACAACCTAAACCTGAGCGCGGCGGGGCTCGCCACGGACGAGCGCGGCTTCATCGCGGTCGATGCGCAGCGCCGCACCAACGTTGCGAGCATTTTTGCGATCGGCGACATCACCGGCCCACCACTGCTCGCGCACAAGGCGATGAAGGAAGGCGTGGTTGCCGCCGAGGTGATCGCCGGGGACGGTTCTTCCGCGTACGATCCGATCGCCGTCCCAAACTGCGTCTACACCGACCCCGAGGTTGCGACCGTCGGACTCTCCGAAGAAGAGGCCAAAGCGGCGGGATACGAGGTGCGCATCGGCAAGTTCCCGCTCATCGCAAGCGGTCGAGCGCGCACGATGAACGAGAGCGACGGTCTGATCAAGCTCGTCGCCGATGCGAAGACCGATCTGCTGCTCGGCATGCACATCGTCGCGCCGCAAGCCGAGTCGCTGATCGGCGAAGGCGTCATCGCGCTCGAAATGGGAGCGACGCTCGAGGACATCGGCCTCTCGATCCATCCGCATCCGACCCTCACCGAGTCGCTCATGGAAGCGGCCGAAGCCGCGCACGGCAAAGCGATTCACATCGTCAACCCCAGACCGAAACCGGCTACGGCAGCGGTCGGCGCACCGGCCGGAAGTTAGCGGAGACAGGTCGCTGAAAACAGCGCGCTTACTCGAACTCGGGCGCCGGCCGTATCGCGAAGTGCTGGCGCTGCAGCGCCGCCTCCATGCGCGCGTCGCCGCAGGCATCGAGCGCGACACGTGGATCGTGGTCGAGCACGATCCCGTCGTCACTTTGGGGCGGACGGCGAAGCGAGCGAACCTTTTGCTTGCGCCCGAACGCTTGAACGCCCTGGGCATCGATGTCGTCGAGGTCGAGCGCGGCGGCGACGTGACCTACCATGGGCCCGGCCAGCTCGTCGTCTACCCGATCGTCAAGCTGCCGCAGTTTCGTGAAGTCGCGCCGCTCGTGTCGGCGCTGGAGCGCAGCGTCACCCGAGCGCTCGACCAGTTCGGAGTCTGCGCCGGAACGCGTAGCGAGCATCGCGGCGTCTACGTCGGGACGAATGCGATCTGCGCGATCGGCTTGAGCGTCAAGGGAATGACGTCGATGCACGGACTGGCGCTCAACGTTTCGACGCCGCTCGACTACGACCGCTGGATCACGCCCTGCGGTACGCCGGAGTTCGGAATCACGTCGCTTTCCCACGAGCTCGATCGCAACGTCCCCCTCGAAGAGTCGAAGGCGGTGCTGCTGACGGCGCTGGCGCAGACTTTCGAACTCGCTTGGGAAGCGCAATGCGACCAGGTGGCATCGTGATCGATCTCATTGAGCCCAGGCCGCCGCGCAAACCGGACTGGTTGAAAGTCCGCTTGCCGGCGGGCGAGCGCTACGAGCAGCTCAAAGAAAAAGTACGAACGCTCGACCTGCACACCGTGTGCCAAGAAGCGATGTGTCCCAACGTGGCCGAATGCTGGGGCGCGGGGACGGCGACGATCATGATCCTGGGCGACACCTGCACGCGCGGCTGCCACTTCTGCAACGTAAAGACGGGCAGCCCACGGGGTGAAGTCGATTGGCTCGAGCCGAAGCGGGTGGCCGAAGCCGTGCGTGAACTCGGCTGGAAGTATCTCGTGCTGACCGCCGTCGACCGAGACGATCTCGCCGACGGCGGCGCCGCGATCTTCGCCCATACCGTGCGGATGATCCATCGCCTGGTGCCCGATGCAAAGGTCGAGTGCTTGACCGGCGATTTTGCCGGCGACCTACGAGCGCTCGATCTCGTCTTAGAGGCCGAGCCCGAAGTGCTCGCGCACAATCTCGAAACCGTGCGGCGCTTGCAGCCGGCCGTCCGCGACCGGCGCGCGAACTTCGACCAGTCGCTCGCGGTCCTGATGCACGCCAAGCGCAGCGGCCGCGTCCGATACACTAAAACCTCGCTGATGCTCGGCCTGGGCGAGAGCGAAGCCGAAATTGAGGAAACGATGGAAGCCGCGCGCGCGGGCGGCGTCGACATCTTTACGATGGGGCAATATCTGCAACCCACCAAACGCCATCTCGAGGTCGTGGAATTCGTGACCCCGGAAAAATTCGCGCGCCTCAAGCACCTGGGACTTTCAAAGGGATTCCAGCAGGTCGTCTCGAGCCCGCTTTCGCGCAGTTCCTACCACGCCGAGCAAGTCTTCGCAGACTAGCAGGCCCGCGCCGGACGACGGTCTGCCGCCTGGTGCGCGCGGCCTAGCGGTCGTCGTCGTCGCAGCCGGGACGATGATGTCGGTACTCGACGCGTCGATCGCGAATGTCGCGCTGCCCACGATCGGGCGCGAGCTGCGCGCCGATCCCGCCGCGTCGATTTGGGTCGTCAACGCATTCCAGATCGCGGTGACGGTCACGCTCTTGCCGCTCGCGGCGCTGGGCGACGCGATCGGCTACCGCAAGCTCTTTAGCCGCGGCATCATCCTGTTTACGGCCGGCTCGCTCGCGTGCGCGCTTTCGCATTCGCTCGGCGCGCTCGTCGCGGCACGCGTCCTGCAAGGCTTCGGCGCCTCCGCGATCATGTCGGTCGGACCGGCGCTGTATCGCACCATCTTCCCGAGCGCCAAGCTGGGACAAGCGCTCGGCATCAGCGCCTTCGTAGTGGCCTCGAGCGCCTCGGCGGGGCCGACGATCGGCGGCGCGATTCTGGCGGTCTTGCCATGGCCGTGGTTGTTCGCACTCAACGTGCCGATCGGCATCGCCGACGCGCTGCTCGCACCGCGCGCGCTGCCGCGTCGAACGGGCCGCGGCGGGCGAGTCGATATCGTGAGCGCGCTGTTATCCGCGGGGGCGCTGGGCCTGTTCGTTCTCGGGCTCGACGGCTTCGCGCATCCGGTTCCACGATGGCAGATCGCTGCCTTGCTGGCGGCGGCGTTCGCCTTCGGCGCGGCATTCATCGAACGCCAGCGGCGCGTCAGCAACCCCGTGCTGCCGCTCGACCTGTTCGGGTCGTCACGTTTTTCGCTCGCGACCGCGACCTCGTTCTGTTCCTTCGTGGCACAGGGGCTGGCCTACGTTTCTCTGCCCTTCCTCTTTCAAGAAGTGCTCGGGTTCTCACCACTCGCTTCCGGATTGCTGTTCACCCCATGGCCGATCGCGATTGCGCTGATGGCGCCGATCGCCGGAGCGCTCGCGGACCGTTACCCTCCGCAAGCCCTTGCCACCGCGGGGCTAACGGTATTTGCCTGCGGTCTCGAAGCGATGGCTTTGCTTCCCTCGCATGCCGGCGTTGCCAACATCGTTTGGCGCGCGGTGCTCTGCGGCATCGGCTTCGGTTTCTTCCAATCACCGAATAACCGCGAAATCATGGGAAGCGTTCCGCGCGAAAGAAGCGGCAGCGCGTCAGGCGTGTTGGCCACCGTCCGCGTGACGGGGCAAACCGTCGGCGCGGCGCTCGTTGCGATCGCACTCGGCACCGCCGGTGCGACGCTGGTGGCCCACGCCGCAAACGCGACGCTAACCGCGTCTGCACATGCGGCAATCGCTCGTTCGGTGCACGCGACGCTCGCTTTCGCGGGAGCTGCTGCTGCTGCTGCGGCGGCGGTCAGCGCCCTGCGTCTGCGAAAGTCCGGCCCGTAAACGCCTCGAGGAGGTCGCCGCGGGCGACTGGTTCGAGCGGCACGAACAACGGCGTCACGTACCCGGTGGTTGCACCGCCGGCACTTTCCCTCGGGTCGCAAAAGCCGCCAAGCCCGCGAGCATTCCGAGCGCGACGACCGCGTAGTCGACCGGCGCGCTAAAGCCGATCGCGAAGGCGCGGTCGAGCGCGTACGCGCCGTAACCCGCGAAGGCGAGGCCCGACATCGACGCGAGGTACAGGAGCGGCACCTCGTAGCCGTTGTTCGTCACAAAGAATCCGTTCTTTAGATGGATTGCAAGAATCGCGACCACCATGACCGCGGCTGCGAGCGCCGGGCCGACCGGGCCGAGGAATCCGAGCGCAACCAGCAATCCGCCAAAAAACTCACCGCAACCGGCTAAAAACGCTTGCAGTTTTCCGGGCCGGAAGCCCATCGACTCGAAGAACGCGCCCGTCCCGGCCAGCCCGTAACCCCCAAACCAGCCGAACAGCTTTTGAGCGCCGTGGGCGGCAAAACCCAAACCTATGACGAGCCTCACAATCAAGAGACCTGCATCGCCTGTTATCATGAGTTGTTGTCCCTTCTCCATAGCTACTTACCTTATGCAGCTTACTACGATGAGCTAAAGTGGACGATTTGGCTACCTCAAGTAGCCAACTATCTGCCGGTAAGTAATTGAGGAAGCGAGTCCTATGCCCCAAACGTTCCCCACCCGCAGGACGCCGAATCCTGGCCCTCGGGCCGAATCGCTCTCCGATTTTTCACCGCGATTCCGTCAGGCGGTGGAGCTGATCGGACGCCGCTGGAGCGGGGCGCTGCTGCGCACGCTGCTAAGCGGCGATCGGCGTTTCAACGACTTGCTCTCGGTCGTGCCGGGGCTGTCCGACCGTCTGCTCAGCCAACGCCTTCGCGAACTCGAAGAAGCCCGGATCGTGGTGCGCTCCGTCGAGCCCGGTCCTCCCGTCCGCGTCAGCTATGCGCTTAGCGCCGCCGGACGCGAGCTCGAGCCGACGCTCCGCTCGCTCAGCCAATGGGCCGAGCGCTGGTTAGTGGTCCACTAGCCATGCGAGTTAAGAGTGTCCCGTATGCAGGCGCAGCTGGGCTCGGACGGTGCGCGGCAGTGCGGGGATGAGTGCCGAGGGATTGGAAGTCAGCCCGGTCGCATCTTCGGTCACGACCGGAACGCCGAGGTTGGGCGCGGGAAGGTTGGCAAAGTTGTTCGTGTTGAGCAGATTCTCGACCGAGATCTGCATCTCGAGATTCGAATTGAGCGGATGCCGTGCCGTCAAATCGACCAGCGCGAACGGCGGCTGGTAGTAGCTGTTGTTCTTCCCCTCATAGTCGACGCCGAGCTTCAAATAGGTTGCGTCGTGCCAGCGATAGGTCACGGCGCCGTAACCTTTGAGGTACGGAATGCAGACCGGAATCCCGGGCGTCGAAAGGCCGGTCCCGCAAATCTGCTGGTTGTTCGCCGGAAGTGCTCCGGCACCGGGAGTCGTGCTGGCATAGAACGCCTGCGGCAAGCCGTCGACGATCGAGCGGTCGGCGGTCAGCCCGATATTGTATCCAAGGCCAAAGAGCGGCGCGTAAGAATAGCGTAGCGTGGCCAGTTGCGCGCGCAGTCGCGCGACGTTGACCGGTTCGATGATCGCTTCGGTCGCAACCCCCGTCCCGGGCAGCGTCAACGTCTCGAAGACGTTGTGAATGAGGGTCGCTTGCAGATCGAGGCTCAACACGCCGCCGCCGCGGAAGCGCTTGTCGAGGCCCGCGCTGAACTCCGAACTCGTCTCCGGCAGCAAGAACGGGTTCTTCTCCGTGAAGAGTCCGGTCGGCGCGGTGGCCGAAGGCGGGGTCGAGAACGGCAAACCGCTGACCTGCCCGGCGAACGGATACGTCTCGGACGTGCCCCACGCGAAGCGGTACGAGAGCCCCGGACGCGGTTGGAACACGAGCGCCAAATGTGGATCGAAGTGCGAAAGCGTGCGGTTGAGCGGCTCGAGGTTCGAGGTTTGCCCGATGGCCTGCGTTCCGACGAGTTTCCACGTCGTGTCGTACAGGCCGGCATCGAGGCCGAGGTTGGGAACGACATGCAGATCGCCTGTCAGTGAGAAGGTCGCGTAGCGCTCGGTCGTGTCGGGCACCGCGATATCCGACGGAACGTTGTAGTACGCGAACGTTTGAATGCCGTGGAAGTCGTAGGTGAAATCGAGCAGACTCTGGCCGAGCGGACGCAGCAGCGAGACGGTGGTCCCGTAGAGACGGTCCTGCTCGTACTCGCTAAACGGGGCCTGCCAACACTCTTCACGGCCGTCGACGACCGTCGTCGTGTTTTTCGGACTCGCAATCTGACCGAGATAGTTGTCCGTGTTGCAGTACATCTCGAATGCGTTCTGGTTGGGATTCGGTGGGATCGGCGTCCCAGGCGGATACGACGGGACGGTCCCGGGCGGCGAGAAGAACAGCGGAAATTGATTCTCTTGGCTGCCGTCGACGATCGCTTCGATATTGCCGGCATAAGGGCGCACGAGCAGGGTCGTGTCGGCCAGTGAGGTTCGGAATTGGCCGGTGAAGATCGGCTGATTGCTAAAGACGTTGGACCCCGGATACCAGGTGTAGGCCGAAATCGTTTTGCCGACCACATCTGAAAAACTCGGATTGCTGCAGGAGAGCGGCGCGGACGGCAGGCACTCGACGATCTTCGTTCCCCCGAGGTACTGCCCGTACGACGTGCCCTGCGGAAGAAAGCCGCCCTGCGAACCGACGAAGCCGGCCTCGATCGACGTCGACGGCGAAAACTCATAGCGCAACTTGAAGATCTCGCCTTTGGTAAAGAGCGAGCCACTCGAATCGCCGCAGAAGTCGACGATCCCAACCGACTGCGGCGTGTTGTCGTTGGCCGGATTGTTCGGAATGACGACGCACTTCGAGTTCTGGTAATACGGACCGTTGCTGCTTCCGTAGCCTGCGCCGGCGACGTAGGCGAGTTTGCCCAGTGAACCCGTCGTGAGCGCGTTCGAGTATTGCGAAAGGTAATTGTCGGTCCCGATGACGACCGATGTCATGGGTTGGGTCGTGTAGCCCGGAGTCAGCAGGTTGACCGTTCCACCGACTGCCGTGTTGGCGAAGGGCGTCGTATTGCCCGGCCCGGACTGAACTTCGGCACCACCGATCAAGAACGACGAAAAATACTCGCTCAGCCAGACGCCGTACTGCCCAAGAGCAATCGGATGCCCGTCGATCAGGACTTGCGTTTCGTATGGCTGCGATCCGGCGAGAACGATGCTCGTGTCAGGCTGGCTGCCCATGTGCTGGACGTTGAGGTCCGGCACTTGCTGCAAGACGTCGTTGATTTGCGGATTCGCCAAATCCGTTACCGCTTGGGCAGACACGTAGGCCTGGGCGGCAGCTCCGGTATTGATGGAACTGCCGCGCGCGACGGTCACGCTTCCGATCGTGCGCAGCGAGCTGAGGTCGGCGCGCGTCAGAGAGACGGTCAGCGGGAGCGTTTGACCGGCGAGGATCGCGATGTCGTTGAGCACCGCCGGAACGAAGCCGCCTTTGGTGGCTTCGATCCGATAGATTCCCTGCGGGAGACTCAACGTGAACATGCCCGCGGAATCGCTGAAGACCGTGGCGCTAATTGGTCCCGCAGCGCTGACCTTCACGCCGGGCACCGGGACGCCGTCCGGCGAGCGAACGATCCCCTGCACCACGGCGGCGTTCGCGGTGGGCGCGTCGGCGCGCGCCGGCGCCGCGAAAAAGCCCAAAATCAAGCCGAGCATCAGCATGCCTCGGAGCATGTTGGTTCTCTCCTTTTGCGCGATTGGCGGGCGAACGGTTTTCTAGGGGCCACTCATCCGCGGGCGGCCTTCCCTTTCCTGCGGATGATTGGCCTAAGCTCCGGCGTTACGCGCGTCCGGCGAACGGTCGCGCCGGAAACGCCGGCGGCCGCTGCAGCCAATTAGTCGGGGCGTAAACGGACTTTCCATCAACGTAATGCAGGCTGTACGCGTGCCGGGAAAGCGGCGAGCGGTTGGGTGCGCTATAGTGCGGGAGCAGACCGTGCAGCACGACGAGCGTGCCCGCTTCGACCTCGAGCGGCACGGCGGCCGCCGCAGCGGGCCACGGCGTCGCGTCGAGGGTCGTCAAGCGGCTCCCGCTACCGTCGACCTCGAAACGTTGACGCAGAGGCGTTCGGTGACCGCCGGGCTGCACCCAGAGGCAGCCGTTACGGCGGTCGGCGGGCTCGAGCGCAAACCACAGACCCGTTACGCTGATGGGATCGGTGACAAAGTACGTCGCGTCTTGGTGCCAGCGCACTTCCGACCCGATGTGCGGCTGCTTGAAGATGTACATCGACTGATACACCCGGGGCTCCCAGGCACCCAGTTCGAACGCGAGTTGCTGCAGACGCGGATCGTGCGAGAACCTGCTGAAAATCGGATCGAGGTCGTGCATCGCATGACCGATCTTATTGATTGAAAGCGCTTTGGGCTGACGCAGCTCTCCGCCGGCGTCGAACGACCCTTCCTCAAAAAAGCAGCGGATCTTGTCGCCCGACGTCAGAAAGTAGCGGTCCGCTTTGGTCGATTCGTCGCGCGTCGTGAAGATCGTGCGCGACTCCGACGGGTCGAATGCGGCAACGATCTCGGTTGCCCGCGCGCGCAACGCGGCGATCGACTGCGACGAGGCGAAGCCGGGAAGAACCAGGAAGCCGTCGGCTTCGAAACGTTCTCGCCGCGACGCGATCGCCCGCATGGAGGCGCCGCTTCTTCGGCATCGTTCCGGAACACTTTTCTCTAGAGAGGGAGTTCTATGAGCCCGCTTGACCTCAGCCGGAACCCGCCGCGCGGCCCGCGCGAGAAAATGCTCGGCGTGTATTTCTTGCCCCGCACGATCGACAAGATCCGCGCGCAGTTCCCGGGCGGCAGCCTGGGCGGCTACGTGGTCGATTTCCCGCGTGGCTTCACCGTTTTCGTGCTGAACAAGATCGGAATCGAGCTGGCCGAGCTCAAGGGCGCGGTGGCTGAGGCCAACGACGAAAGCGAGGTAGCCGAGTGGATTCGCGCACGCGCGGATCTAAGCAGCGTGGAAGAGCTCAACCGCCGGATCGAATCGTTTACGATCGAGCGGCTGTCACCCGAAGAACGCGCGATGGTCGTCACGTTTCATCCGGTCTGCAAGCAACGGCCGGAATTGACGCGCTTCTTCGATATCTTCGAGGCCGACGACGCGTTGACCGCGGCCGGAAGCGCCTAGCCCTTAAGGCGCCGGGTGACGAACCTGGGTGCGTGCCGCCGAGCTCGTCCCGGACGAGGCTCCGCGTGCGGCCGGGGGCACGTGCAGCACGAGGCTGCTCGGTCCCTCAAAACCGTGCGGCAAGGTCAGCCCTTGACGGCTGGGAGGCGAATCGCTCTGACTCGGAAGTCCGACCGGGGTACCGGGCGATGTGAGGGAGCTTCCCCACGGCAGCGCCATCCCGAGCGGGAAGAAGCCCAAGAGGGATTGGCTTGCGAAACCGGATTCGAATCCGCCGGCTCCGTCGCCGCAGGACGGCGTCGTGAAGGTCCGCATCAAGCCGCTCGCGTCGCTCCAAAGCTGGGAGCCCAGCGGCGGAGCCCCGTAGGTGCACACCTTGATCGGGCTCGGGCCGAGAGCTGCGCCTGTGTCGAGCAGCGCATCCGAGGCATCGCCCGCACCGGCAAGCCGCTGCCCAAATTGCGCCGGGGGCGGCTTCGCCGCGTCAGGATCGATGTCCCAAAGGTCGATCATGGCAAGCACGACGAGATGAAGCATAGTACGAGGGCGTTGAGCTTGCGCCGGTAAGTCTCCTGCCCGCTTAGGCGTACACTCCGCGGGTGTTCATGGACTGCACGACCCGGTCGATCGCCAGCATGTAGGCCGCCGTGCGGAGCGGCACGTTGCGCATGGTGGCGATGTCTCCGACCCGCGCGAAGTTTTCGTGCATCACGTCGGCCAAGCGCTCGTTGACCTCCGACTCCCGCCAGAAGTATCCGGCCCGGTCCTGGACCCACTCAAAGTACGAGACGGTCACACCTCCGGCGTTCGCCAGAATGTCGGGGATAACCACGATGCCGCGTTGGTTGAGGATGTGGTCGGCCTCAGGCGTGGTCGGGCCGTTAGCGCCCTCGGCGATCAGTTTGGCTTGGACCCGCGGCGCGTTCCGAACGGTCAACTGCTTCTCGAGCGCGGCCGGAACCAGCACGTCGCAGGGGAGTTCCAGCAGCGCGTCGTTGGTGATGCGGTCGCCGCCGCGGTAACCATCGAGCGAGTGATGCTCCTGCGCGTAGGCGATGGCAGCGCCGATGTCGATGCCCTTTGAGTTGTAATAACCGCCCGTTACGTCGGAGATCCCGACGATCGAGCAGCCCCGCTCGGCAAACATGCTCCCGACGATCGAGCCGACGTTGCCGAAGCCTTGCACGACGACGCGCGTTCCTCTGGGCGACATGCCCATGCGCTCCATCTGAGCTAGGGTCACGAGCGAAACACCGCGCCCGGTCGCTTCGACACGCCCGCGCGATCCGCCGATCGCCAGCGGCTTACCGGTTACGACGCTCGGCACGTGTTGCCGCATGTGCATCGAGTAGGTGTCCATGAACCAGGCCATGATCTGCGGCGTGGTCCCCACGTCGGGAGCCGGGACGTCCTTGTCGGGACCGACCACCTCCACGAGCTCGGCCGCATAGCGGCGCGTGATGCGCTCGAGCTCGCCCATCGAAAGGGTCGTGGGATCGCAGGTGACGCCGCCCTTGCCCCCACCGAAGGGAAGGTCGACCACCGCACACTTCCAGGTCATCCAGAAAGCAAGCGCGGTGACCTCGTCGAGCGTCACGCCGGGATGGTAGCGGATACCGCCTTTGGCTGGTCCGCGCGCGAAGTTGTATTGGACGCGGTAACCGGTGAAGACCTCGAGCTCGCCCGAGTCGCGCTGGAAAGGGATCGAAAAGATGATCTGGCGCGAGGGCCGCGTCAGCAGCCGGCGCATGCCCGGCTCCAAGTCGAGCAGTGCGGCGGCTTCGTTGAAGTAGGCGATCGCGTCCCCAAATACCGAGACTTCGCGTACGGCCGTGATCATGTGTGGTGGGTTTCCTTCAGATTGCTACGCTCCAATTTCGTTTTATGGGAACAGAGCTCGTTCCCCTACACTTGTACAATCGGCTGGCCGGGTCATTATCCCAATGGCCAGGAGTCGTACGAGACCCGCCTCTGGCCGGCCATCAAGCAAGCGAGCCCGCGAGCGCCCGCCTGCCGATCCGGCAATTTGAAGCAAAACGAGCGGCGATCTTGGGGCCAAGACTAGACGTTGAAGCGGAAGTTGACGACGTCGCCCTCGCGCATTACGTACTCCTTGCCCTCGCTGCGGAAGAGTCCCGCCGAGCGAATGGCCTCCATCGAGCGTAGACGGGCGTAGTCGTCGTACGAAACGATCTCGGCGCGAATGAAACCGCGCTCGATGTCCGAGTGAATCTTCCCGGCGGCTTGCGGCGCTTTGCTGCCCTTTTCGATCGTCCACGCGCGGACTTCTTTTTCGCCGGCGGTCAGGAACGTCATCAACCCAAGCACGTCATAGGCCTGCAGGATCAGCTGATCGAGACCGCTCCGATCGATCCCGAGCTCTTTGCGAAAGACCGTGGCTTCGTCGTCGCTGAGCCCGGCGAGTTCAGCCTCGAGCTTCGCGCAAAAGGCGATTGCGCGCGAACCCTCTCGCTCGGCGAGATCGAATACGCTCTGCGCCGAGGCTCCCAGCCGCGCAATTTGAGCTTCGCCCACATTGGCGACGTAAAGCAGCGGTTTGACCGTGAGCAGGAAGGTTTCCCGAGCGAGCGCCGCTTCGAGCGAATCCTTAGCGAAGGCGCGAGCCGGCGTTCCGTTCTCGAGCGCGCGCATGAGCCCCCTGGCTGCCTCGAGTCGCTCAGCCGCTTTGGGGTTGGCGCGACTTTCGCGCTCGAGCTTGTCGACGCGTTTCGCAAGCGAGGCGAGATCGGCAAGGGCCATCTCGATGTCGAGGATCTCGATGTCGCGCAGCGGGTCGGGCGGTGCCTCGGCGTCGGCCACGCCCTGCGCCTCGAAACAGCGCACGACCATCGCGATCGCGTCGGTTTCCCGGATGTGCGAGAGGAACGCGTTCCCGAGGCCCGCACCGGAGCTCGCGCCGCGGGCAAGCCCGGCGATATCGACAAAGCGCATGGAGGCGTGGACGATCCGATTGGAGTGCACGATCTCCGCCAGCACCTCGAGTCTGCCGTCGGGGACCCTCACCTCTCCGACGTTGGGCTCGATGGTGGCGAAGGGATAGTCAGAGGCAACTGCTTGCGTCGAGCGGGTTAGCGCGTTGAAAACAGTCGACTTGCCGGCGTTGGGAAGGCCGACGATTCCGCAAGAGAGTGCCATAGTCGCGGCCGAAGCCGACGCGCCGGTTTCTCTCCCGGCAAGGAATCGTCCTGGAAGCGTAGGACTTTGAGGTATGCGCCAAATGAAGGTCGACAAGCTGGGCATCGACCTACTGACCCACGACCCGGTCGTCATCCTTAAGGACCTCGAAGGCAAGCGCTACCTTCCGATCTTGATCGGGCCGTTCGAGGCGACGGCCATAGCGCTGGCTTTGGAGGGCACGCAGGTTCCGCGGCCGCTTTCACACGACCTGATGCGCACCATGCTGGAGTCGCTGCACGCGACCCTCGAGCAAATCGTCATTCACGACATCAAGGACTCGACTTTTTTCGCGAAGCTGATCGTTCGCCAAAACGGCGATACGCAGGAAATCGACGCACGGCCCTCGGACGGCATCGCCCTCGCGCTTCGGATGCAAGCGCCGATTTACGTTTCCGACAAGATCGTGCTCGAGGAGACCGTAGCCGACAAGAAAGCCGAAGCTGAAGAAGTGCAACGCTTCAAGAAGTTCATCGAGGAACTGCGGCCCAGCGATTTCAAAGACTAAACGAGGAGAACAGGTTGTCGAAGGAACGCGCCGAGATCGGCGTCTTCGGTGGGTCCGGCTTTTATTCGCTCCTGGAAGGCGCGCGCGAGGCGTGGATCGAGACGCCGTACGGTGCGCCGAGCGACCTCGTCGCGATCGGCGAGATCGCCGGCAAGCGCGTCGCGTTTTTGCCGCGGCACGGCAAGGACCACCGCTTTCCGCCACAGTCGATCAACTATCGCGCCAACCTGTGGGCGATGAAGGAACTCGGCGTAACCCGGATCGTTGGCCCGACGGCCTGCGGCTCCCTCAAACGGGAGGTCAAACCCGGCGACATGGTGGTTGCCGACCAAATCGTCGACCGCACGAGCGCCCGCAAGGACACCTTTTATGACGGTCCGATCACGACGCACGTCAGCTTCGCCGATCCCTACTGCCCGCAACTGCGTCCCATCGCCATCGCCGCTCTGCGTTCGATCGGCGTAGAGACGCACGAAACGGGGACCGTCGTCGTCATCCAGGGCCCGCGCTTCTCGACGCGTTCGGAATCTCGCTGGTTTCAGGATGCAGGCTGGGAAGTGATCAACATGACGCAGTACCCCGAGTGCTACCTGGCGCGCGAGCTCGAGATGTGCTACGTCAACATCTCCCTGATTACCGACTACGACGTCGGCGTGGACGGATCGGCCCCGGTGTCGCACGAGGAAGTTCTCAAGGTCTTCGCCAGTAACAACGAGCGCGTCAAGAACGCCATCTTCAAGATCATCGAAGCAACGCCGGCCGAACGTACCTGCGAGTGCGGCATAGCCTTACGGTCGGCGCGGGCCTAGGGCCGGCGGTGACCAGCTCCGGAGCAGGGCGCTAAGCGACGGTGCGTCAGCTCGGCCGCGTGGACGGGGGCACGTATGGGCGAGCCTTCCTCCTGCTCGCGCGCAACCCGACGCTCATGCTCGGGCCGTTTCTGGCCGCGATCGCAAGCGCCGTCCTGCTGCTGGTTTTTTCGGTCCCGCAGTTCGGCGGCAACGGGGTGCTGGGAGCCATAAACGGGGGGATCGTCGGGCTCATCGTGCAGATCCTCGACGGATTCGGTTTGGGGCTCGCGCTGATCGGCGCGGATACCGCGTTGCGGCGCGGGCGCGCAGCCTTCGATGACATGTGGGACCAGGCGCGACGCCGCGCCGGCGACCTTTTCATCGCCGCACTCGGATTCAACTTCGTCATTTGGATCGCGCAACTGGTGGGCGGTTTCATTCCCTTCGGCTCGCTCGCGCTCTCGCTGATCGCGCTCTTCTTCTTCATTTACACGCTGCCGGCGGCAGCGATCGGCGGCATTCCCGGCGGAGCTGCCTTGCAGGTTTCGCTCGAGCGCGCGCAGCGCAATCTGCTGCCGACCGCCCTGGTGACCGTCGTTTACGTCGTAGCGTACTTCCTGCTTCCCAGCTACGGTGTGAATCTGGCGGCATCGGTACTTCAGATTGCGCCGATGCTGCCGATCGATCCGGTCGTGGTGCTTAGCTCGGCCGTCATCAAGGCAATCGGTGCGGGCTATCTTGCGATCGTCCTCGCTAAGGCCTACAACGACGCCTCGTACGGCCGCAGGTACTGAGCCGGCCGCGCAATCTCTGCGAAACATGGGGCCGGCGGCGCCGTACAAGCGTACGAGGCTGGGAGGCTTTCATGGCTGTAAAGGGCTCTCACATCATCGCGTTCGCCGCGTGGCTCTTGGCGCTCGGGGCGTCGCCGCAACCCTCCGTAACCGATCGAGCGCCGCTCGCACTAAGCGCGGATCAGTGGCGCGCGGACTTGCGCTACCTCGCCGAGCAGATGCCGCTGCTGCACAAGAATCTCTTCCACACGATGACGCCTGAGGCGTTTCAGCAGGCGGTCGACCGGCTCGACGCGGACATCCCGCACTTGAACGACGACGAGATCGCATTCCGGCTGTACGCCATCGCGGCGATGCCCCAGGACAGCCACACGGGCGCGATCGGCTACCCGAGCGGCGTCTACTTTCCCCTGCGCTTGAGGTACTACGAGGACGGCCTCTACGTGGAAAGCGCGCCTGCAAAGTATGCGTTTGCCGTCGGCGGCCGCCTGGTACGGATCGGTGACGTACCCGCCGGCGCCGTTTACGAAAAACTGCAAGCGGTAATGCCGCACGATACGGGCAACCCTGGCTTACTCGAGGCGATCGGCCCGGTGCTGATGATGTCGGGTCACGTCTTGCATGGGCTAGGCGTCGAGCCGAACGCAGACGGCGCGACCTTCGTCGTCGACAAAGACCGTAAAGAGCTGCGACTCGAACTCACCCCCGAGGTCCCATTCGAAACGTTGTACGGGCACACGCCGGTCCAAGGCTGGGCCGATGCGCGTGGAAGCGCTCCGGCTCCGCTCTGGCTCATGCACCCCGACCGTCCCTTCTGGTCGGAGTATATCCCTGCGGAACGCCTCTTCTACGTACAATTCAACCAAGTCGCGGACGCGAAGGATCAGACCGTAGAGGCCTTCTTCGAAGATGCGTTCCGCCGCGCGGCGCAGTTGCCGGTCGACAAGTTCGTGCTCGATATCCGCGAAAACAACGGCGGCAACAATTATCTTCTCAAGCCCATCATCGTCGGGCTCATTCGGATGCCGTCGATCGATCGCCCCGGCCACCTGTTTGTCGTGACGAGCCGCCGTACGTATTCGGCGGCACAAAACTTAGTCAACCGCCTGGAGCTGTACACGAGCGCGATATTCGTTGGCCAACCGACGGGCCAACACGTCAACTCGTACGGCGATCCGGTCCTTATCCTGTTGCCGAACAGCCATATTCGCGTCGGGATGGCGTCGATCTGGTGGCAAGACGTTGACGAACGCGATAAGCGGTCCGAGACCGATCCTGAGATTGCCGCCGATCCGACATTTGCCGCTTACGCGGCGAATCGCGATCCGGCGTTAGACGAGATTATCGGCTACCGTCCGGAGCGGAGCTTCGAGGACACGGTGCTGGCGGGAGTCGAGAACCGAGGCGTCAACGCAGGCCTCGCGGCATACCGGGCGTACGCTTCGGATCCGGTCCATCGGTACGTCCGCGACCGCCTCGAGCGCCGGATCAATGCGCTCGGATACAAACTGCTCGCCGGCCAACGCGTCGCGGATGCGGTCGCCGTGCTTTCCGTCAACGCCGCCGCGAACCCGTCGTCGGCAAATGCGGCCGACAGTCTTGCAGAGGCATACGTAGCGGCCGGTGACCGAGCGAAGGCGATCGAGGGCTACCGTCGTGCGCTGCAACTCGACCCCAAGCTCGAAAGCAGTCGCGCCGCGCTCGAGCGGCTCGGCGTACCGATTCAATGAGGCCGCAATCACGAAGGTGCTCTCAGCCCGGCGGTCGCTGCGGCGCTAGCGCCATGCGCAGAAAATCGACGACCAGACCGGCCGAAACGTTCGTGTTTGCGAGGCGCTCGGCTTCGCCAAGGGCCGCCAGCACTTCGAGCTGACCGGCCGGCGCGCGCTTCGGCAGCCGTTCGATCGAGGCGCGTTTATCGGCCGCGAGTAGCACGACGTCCTCGCCGGCGAGCGCAAGCGCGGCCCAATCGCGCGCGGCGATGCGCACGACCTCGATCAGCTCGCGCACGGCGGCCCGTTTCTCGCCTGCGCTGCGTCCGCGGTCGTCGAGGCGCAGGAAGGCATGATCGGGCGTGCGTCCGCTTAGGGCCTCACCGAACCACTCGAAGGCCGCTTCGCGGATTCCGCTCTCATCGTCGTCCAGAACGGCGCGCGCACGCGTGACGCTGCCGAGCGACACCTCGGCCGCGAGCCGCGCTTTTTCGGGAAGGACGCCCTGCACCACCAGGACCGACTCGACCTCGGCCGCCGTCAGCGGACCGAAGGAGATTTCGACGAGGCGGGAGCGCACGGTAGGCAGCAGCTTTCCGATTGCGCTCGTCGTGAGCACGACGATGACGCCGGCGGGCGGTTCTTCCAAGAACTTCAAGAGGGCGTTTGCCGCCTCGTGCGTGGCAAACTCGACATCGCCCAGGAGCACGACGCGATACGCGCTTCGGTAGCCGTGCAGCGAAAGTTCGCGCACGAGCTCACGTGCGGTCATCTCGTCGCCGCCCGAGCTTGCACCATCTTTGCCGATCTTGATCGTTCCCTCGGCCGCGACGAAGTCGGGATGCGTTCCCGCAACGAGCAGCTTGCAACCGATGCAGTGGCCGCAGTATCCGAGCAGCGTCGCTTTGGGCGTCTCGCACAGGAGCGATTGCGCGAGCCGCCGAGCGAAGGTTTTCTTGCCCACGCCGTTCGGCCCGGTGAAAATGTAGCCATGGGCGAGCTTCCCCGGTTCGACCGTCTTAAAGAACGCAAGCGCGCCGCGCGCGCCGACGACGTCGAACGAGCCATCGATGCCCTTCACGGCAGACCGAGCGCCGCGCAAGCGCTCCCGAGCAGCGCGGCCGGCTCGAGCGTTCCATCCAATTTCAAAATGTGCGCGTCCGTTCGGGAGAGCTCGAGATAGCCTTCACGCACGCGGGCGTGGAAGTTGCCGTCCTCCCGTTCGAGGCGATCGGGAAAGGTCTGATCGCCGGCGGCGCGCCGCGCCAGCCGCTGCCGCGAAAGCTCGACGGGAACGTCGATCAACAAAACGACGTCGGGCTCGAGGCCGCGCGTCGCAATCGCGCCAATCGCGCGCAGGATATCGCGATCGACACCGCGCCCGAAACCCTGGTAGGCTAGCGTCGCGGTCGCGAAGCGGTCCGAAAGGACCAAACGGCCCGCGCGCAACGCGGGCGCAATGACGTCATCGACCAGCTGCGCTCGCGAGGCGTTTACGAGAAACGCCTCGGCCAGGGGATCGATCGCCGCGCCCGGCTCGAGGAAGATTTGGCGCACCCGCTCTCCCAGCGGCGTGCCGCCCGGCTCGCGCGTGACGACCGGATCGATCCCCGCCTGCCGCAAGCGCGAGGCCAAGCCGGCGACCAGCGTCGACTTCCCGCTTCCCTCGATGCCCTCGACGCTGACGAAGCGAGGAAGAGTTACGCCGGCACCCCCGCCCCGAACGGGCCCTCCGGACCGCGGAAGAAAAGCACGCGCCGGTTCGGTTCCATGCCGGTGCTGCGCGACATCACGCGGTGCTGCTCGGCGAGCTGATGCTGCATGCGCCGCACGTACGAGGTTTGCGGCGACAGTTCCACCGTTTTGTTCTCGAGCAGCACCTGATAGATCGCTTCGCCCGCCTCGCGCAACGCGATCTCCTCGGCGTCGATCGAAGGGAGGTTGAAGACGTCCTTGAGCGCGTGGATGATCTGAGACGTCGTGTTCGTCCTGATCGAGTAAATCGGCACGTTGCCCGCGGCAATCGACTTGAGTTTTTCCGATTCCTTGCGCTCCAGCGACTTCAGGGTCAGCACCAGGTCCGCGTCGTCCCATTTACGGGCGATCGAAGCGTTGACCGCTAAATTGCTCACCGCACGCTCGATCTTGTTACGCGATACGCCGTAGGGAAAAATGAATACGTGGGGGTCGCGCTCGTCGCGCTCTTCGGCATCGAGCGCGAGCGTTGCGCTAGCGAGCATTCCCTCCGGCTCGAACGCCCGAACCAGTGCCGTGACGGGGCGTTTGGCCGGCAGCGGCTCGGCCTCTTGCACGACTTGGACGCCGCCCGAGAAGCGCTGGCGCACCTCCGGTTGCGGATGGTAGCCGCGCAGCAGCGCATCGACCGTTTCGCCGACGTTGCGGTAAATCGAAAGCCGGTTACGATCGTTGATCTCGATCAGCACCGCGAAGGTCGGCGGCGCCTTGCGCTCGAGCACCGACTTGCGCGTGCCGCGCCGGCGCGCCTCCTCGTCGGAGAGGGTGACGCTGCTGATCCCGCCGACCAGGTCGGAAAGCGTCGGGTTCATCAAAATGTTCTCGAGCGTGCGCCCGTGGGCCGTTCCGATCAACTGCACGCCGCGCTCGGCAATCGTGCGGGCCGCCTCGGCCTCGGCGGCCGTTCCGATTTCGTCGATCACGATGACTTCCGGCATGTGGTTTTCGACTGCTTCGACCATGACGTTGTGCTGCAGCGACGCCTGCGGAACTTGCATGCGGCGCGCGTGACCGATGCCCGCGTGCGGCACGTCTCCGTCGCCCGCGATCTCGTTCGAGGTGTCGACGATGACAACGCGCTTGCGATCCTCGGCCAGAACCCGAGCGCACTCGCGCAGCATCGTGGTCTTTCCGATCCCCGGTGGTCCCAGAAGACAGATCGATTGGCCGCTGCGCACGACGTCGAGGATGATGTCGATCGTGCCGTAGACGGCACGGCCGACGCGGCATGTGAGTCCCACGACCTTGCCCGATCGGTTGCGGATCGCGCTGATGCGGTGCAGCGTCTGCTCGATTCCGGCACGGTTGTCGGTGCCGAAACCGGACAGACGCGACGCGACGTGCGCGAGGTCCTCGGGGCTGACTTTGTGCTCCGAGAGGAACGTGAAATCGCTCGGAAAGCGAGCCTCGGGCGGGCGCCCCAGATCGAGAACGACTTCGATCAGCGAATCGAGGTCGGGCAGCCGGAGCAGCGCTTGTCGAATCGGGAGCGGGAAGATGTCGAGGAGTCGGGTGAGTTCCCAGTGCGGAGAGACGGACTCGGCGTTAACGGCCAATGCACATCCTCGTTACGAATTCGGGCGGCGCCGGTTGCCTGGAGCCGGGCGTTACCGTTGGGGAGTTGCTTTTTGGAGAGCGGCCAAGGAGGCCTGCCGGCGAGACGATCACGTTTCTCTTACTACCCGGATCCTACGAAGTTCCGAGTCGTAGGGGCCCTGCATCCGCACGCCCGCTTTCTTCTCGAGGTCGAGATAGTCGACCACTTCCGGCGTGATCTCTTCACCCGGCGAGATCACGGGAATACCGGGCGGATACGGGGTGATGACCTCCGCGCAGATGCGCCCAGCGCTCCCTTTGAATGACACGAGCTCGGCGGGCGCCAGGAAAGCCTCCCGCGGGTTCATGCGGATCGGCGGAATTTTGGGCAGCGCGTAGGTGCCGGTTTTCAGGCGCCGCTCGAGCACGCCGGAAGGCGAGAACACGTCGATGGGACGATCCTCCCGCGCCAGTTCCTTGACGCCGTAGACGAGCCGGTCGGCGGCCTCCTGCGTCGTCCCGATCGTGAAGAGCGCCAAACAGTTGAACAGGTCGGCCAGTTCGCACTGCACGTTGTAGCGCCGGCGCAAAATCTCTTCGGCTTCGTAACCCGTGTAACCGAGGGCCTTGACGGTGATGGTAATCTTCGTCGGATCGAGCGCGAAGACGCCCGGCTTGCCGATCTGCTCGCTGCCGAAGCATTGCACGCCCTCGATCGCATTGAGGCGGCGGCGCGTATCTTCAGCTAACTGGATGGTGCGCGACAGCAGGGCGTGTCCTTCCAGCGCCATCTGACGCCGCGCTACGTCGAGCGAGGCGATCAGCACGAGGTTGGGAGACGTCGAAAGAAAGAGCTTAACGACCGCTTTGAGACGCCCGATGTCGATGCGGTTTCCCTTTTGGTGCAGCATGGCGGTCTGCGAGAGGCTGCCGAGCATCTTGTGAGTCGAGTTGACCGCGAGGTCGGCGCCCGCCGCGAGGGCGTCGATCGGCAGCGAAGGGTGGAAGTGAAAGTGCGGTCCCCAAGCCTCGTCGACGAGCAACGGCAGGCCGTAGGAGTGGGTGACTCTTGCGATGCCTTCGAGGTCGGCGGCAACGCCGTAGTAGGTCGGCGAAACGATATAGACGGCCTTGATCGCCGGATGCTCCTCGAGCGTGCGGCGCACCGTTTCGGGTGTCACCGTATGGTCGAGGTGCAGAGACTCGTCGACTTCCGGTCGCATCCACACGGGGAAGGCGCCGCTCATGATCAAGCCGCCCATCGCGCTCTTGTGCGAGTTGCGCGGCAGCGCGATTTGTTCGCCCGGATTGACCGCTGCCATCATCATGATCTGATTGCCGCTCGTCGAGCCGTTGATCAAGAAGAACGAGTGATCGGCACCGTACGCCTCGGCGGCGAGGCGCTGCGCTTCGTCGATCGCTTCGCTCGGCTGCAGCAGGTCGTCCAGCCCGCGAATTTGCGTCAAGTCGATGGCCAGGACGTTGTCGCCGAGAAACTCGCGCAACGCGCGATCCATGCCTTTGCCTTGCATGTGACCGGGCGTATGGAACGGTATCACGCCGGAATCCACGTAGTCCAGTAAGACGTCGAAGTACGGAGTCCGGCTCTGGTCCACGTAGGTGCGGCTTCGCCGCGCGGGCTCGCGTACCCGCGGGCGAGCGATAGCGAACGCGGCGCCCCTTTCGGGGCGCCGCGCTGTTTTGTGGCGATCGCGTTGAGACTTACGGCGACGCTGCGCCCGCAAGCGAACTAGGCTTGCCCAGGAAGAGACTCGGTGAATACTGCCGGCCGCTGCGCAACGCGCTCATTTGAGCGGCCATCGCGCGGTTCGCGCGAGTCAGGCTGCGACCCGGCGGGTTGAACGTTTGCGGCTCGACGAAAGCCATGCGCGTGCCGGTCTGCCCGCTCGGAACCGCGACGACGCGATAGTCGAACGGAATCGACGAGCGGCCGCCGTAGCTCTCGCGAACCCAGAAGCCCTGGCGCGACTTGCCCGTGACGTAGATGCCGTGATTCTCGCCGTCCGGGGTTACGTACACCATGTAAGACGAGCGCTGATCGATCGTGGAGCCGAAAGTCGGGTCGAGCCGTACGTAGGCACTTCCCGCGCGCAGCTCGGCCTGACCGTAGTCTTCCACTACGGGCTCGGCCGAACGAGGCATGTAGGTTTGGGCGAGGCCTCCGCCGGGCGTCTTAACGATGCTCGCGACGCTGCCCGTGAAGAACAGATCGCCTTGGTTGTCAACCGAGAACTCGATATACTTGCCCGTCGGATCGGTACCCATATAGTCGAGGCCCGATGAACTCCCGGCGGCTCCGGTCGCGGTGGCTGCGCTGCCTACCGTATAGCCGTAACCGTAGACGCCGAAAAGTGACGCCTCGCCTAAGACGCCGCCGACGGCATTCGTACCGCCTTCGCCGGCGACGCCGTAGTAGCCGAAGTTCGTTATGCCGAGGACGCCGTTATTATTGTTGGTGCCGGAAAGCGAGGAGGTCGTCTCGTCGATTCCGATGACGCCGCCGATCGAAAAGCCGTCGGACGTATTGGGGTACTTCGTCTCGCCCTCGACTCCGCTGGCGTTGAGCGAGACCCCGCCGAGCCCGACACTCTCAGTCGAAGGATCGGGGGTGCTTGATTTGAGCGCGCTAGCCGGGTACTGGGCGATTCCATATCCGCCGAACGCGTTCGGGCCGAGTGCCGATCCATAGAGCCCGTAGGTGCTCAGGGTTTTGTTGTCGCCGTAACCGTAGACGCCGATGCCGCCGCGCGCCTTGGTGACAACGCCCTCGACACCGTAGGTATCGTTGACTTTTGTACCGGTGTTGGTCGCTTTCAACTCGGCACCGACCGCCGAACCGGAATACTTGGTTGCGAGCGGCCCGGGCGCGGATTGTCCGGTCGCAGCGTTCGACGCGCCGGCGGCGACGAGCCCTGCGCTCAATACGACCGCTCCGTAAGCGCCGTAACGCAGCAGGCGGCCGGCGCCGCCTGCCTGGTCGGAGTGGAACAATTTCGCAAATGGAAAGTTCATTCGAAACACTTCCTCTATAAATGGGGGCTAGATCTCAAGTGGAGGTGGGCCTGACTTGAGTTCGCGGGATGCACCCGCGGTCCGTCGAAAGACGCGGGAATCTCCTGAAGCTTTAACCTCGCCGGGCCGCGTGTCGCTCGAGCCGGCGACTTGCCCAAGCCAGATACACGCCCGCGCCGTGTAGGCGAGGGCCAGCTCGATTACTCGATGCGTTCCTCGATGGAAACGTTATAGAGGAACAAGAACTTGTGCCACTCGTCGGGCAGCGTATTGCGCTTGATGCGTATCCACGGAATGTACTTCGGCGCCTTGGGTTTGCGGCGCAAGTGCATGTTAGCATGCTCGGGCGAGCGATTGTTTTTCCGGTTGTTGCAGCGCATGCAGGAGCAAACGAGATTCTCCCACGTCGACGGTCCGCCTTTGCTGCGCGGAACGACATGGTCGACCGTCATCAAGCGCTCGCCGGTCAGGCCGCAGTATTGACACATATAATCGTCGCGCAGCAGGACGTTCTTCTTGGTCAGCGCCACCTTTTGCATCGGCCGCTTGATGTAGTAAAGCATGCGGATGATCGACGGCAGGCGCATCTCGAACGTCGGAGAGGAAAGAATCGTGGTGCGCCCATGAACCATCTCCGCCTTGCCCGAAAAAATCAGCTTCACGGCGCGCTGGAAGCTCGTGATGTTGAGGGCTTCGTAGGTGAAGTTGAGGACGAGGACGTCGGTCATCGCTTTGACCGGGCCGGCCGCGGAACGTAAGAAGCGAGGTTCACAGGCCTCGCTTCCGCACGAACGTCATCCGCAGATCCGTGAGCAGTGCCGCCAGTGCGGACCGCTCGTCCGTACTCAATCTCGGGGCTATTCGCTCGAACGCATCGGCGGCTACGTCGATTGCGATCTCGGCTGAAGCAAGGTCGGGCTCGGAGGGAACTAGATATGAATGCGCGGCGAACGCTAGGCTCGCGACGACTTCGCTGAGCACGACTTCTAACGGCGGCGCCGCGGTCGCATTAGGATGAACTGCCACGACGTGGTGGACATACGCCGCGGGCGGCCGCCTTCCCCTGCGGCCGTGTGCGGTCGCGGGCGAGTGCGCGGCTACGCCGCGGCGGCCTTGCGCGCGCTCTGCACCATGCCGATGAAGTACTCGTGCAGGCGTCCGTCCCCGCTCAGCTCGGGATGAAACGACGTGCCGATGACGTTGCCCTGGCGGACGAAGACGCCGTACCCGCGGTGCGTCGCAAGAACCTCGACGTCCGGACCGGCGCGTTCGACCCAGGGTGCGCGAATGAAAACTCCGGGAAACGGCCGCTCGCCCAGCACCGGAATCACCAAGTCGGCCTCTTCGGACGCAATCTGCCGCCCAAAGGCATTGCGCCGGACCGTGATGTCGATCAGATCCAGCGTCGCTTGGTCGAGCTGCGCCACGTCATGCGCCGCGACGATCATGCCCATGCAGGTTCCCCAAAAGGGCATGCCGGCGCGGACGCGCGCGACGAGCGGCTCCGCCAGCTCAAAGCGGTCCAGCAGGCGGATGACCGTCGTCGACTCGCCGCCCGGAACGATCAGTCCGTCGACCGCCTCGAGCTCGGCTGCCGTCTTGACGAGGCGCGGGGCTGCACCGGCGCGCGCCAGCGCGTGCAGGTGCTCTTCGACGTCTCCCTGCAGGGCGAGAACGCCAACGCTCGCGGGCACGTTCGTGACCGGCTTGAGCTCAGTTTCCACGCATCGCGAGGAGCTGTTTTTCGTCGAGCTGGCGCAGGTCGAGCCCGTACATCGGGCGCGCCCCGCCGAGCGACTTGTGCGCCTCGACCACCGCCTGAGCGTCTTCAAAATGCGTCGTGGCGCTGACGATGGCGCGCGCGTAGCGCAACGCGATGTCCGGGTCGATGCGCGCGAAGCCGCCTTCGTCGTATTCGGGAAGGCCGTTCTTCACGATCGCCGCGGCTTTGAAGATGCCGCTTCCCACGAAAATCCCTTCCGCTCCGAGCTGCATCATGAGCGCCGCGTCGGCCGGTGTCGAAACGCCCCCCGCGCAAAAAAGCACGACCGGTAAGCGCTTCTCGCGCGCGACCTCTTTGACGAGCTCGAGCGACGCGCCGACGTCGCGCGCGCGGGCGACGAGTTCTTCTTCGGGAACCGCTCCGAGTTCGGCGATTGCATCGCGAATGGCACGCATGTGGCGCACCGCCTCGACGATGTTTCCGCTGCCGGCTTCGCCTTTGCTGCGGATCATCGCGGCGCCCTCGCTGATGCGGCGCAGCGCCTCGCCGAGATCGCGGGCGCCGCACACGAAGGGGACTTTGAAGCGGGCCTTGTCGACGTGATAGCGCTCGTCGGCCGGCGTTAGGACTTCGGATTCGTCGATGTAATCGACTCCGAGCGCCTGCAAGCATTGCGCTTCGGCAAAGTGCCCGATGCGAATCTTCGCCATCACGGGAATCGTCACCGCATCCATGATGCGCGCAACGAGCGACAAGTCGCTCATCCGCGCGACGCCGCCCGCCGAGCGAATGTCGGCTGGTATGCGCTCGAGCGCCATCACTGCGACGGCGCCGGCTTCCTGAGCGATCGTCGCTTGCTCGGCGGTGACGACGTCCATGATGACGCCGCCCTTGAGCATCTGGGCCAGGCCGCGTTTGACCTTGACCGTTCCCGTCTCGCCGTTGCGTCCGTCGTTCATGCCGGTGTCCCCCTGTGTCACCATCGTATCAGCCATCCCAATAATGACATTAGAGACCCAGGAAACTCCCGCCAGGCTGCGCGGCTCAATTCCCAGGTGATTGCCGGTCGCCCGGAATGGTTGCCTCAGGGTCGGGCAGCGGAGTCTCGTCGGGGGCATGCGACACGATCGGTATCGGCAACGGCGGTGAGGTGTACGTGCCTTCCTCCGTCTCGACCGGAGGAGCGGCAGTAGGCTTGGGCGGGGTCGGGGTGGGGCGCGGGGTCGGCGGGGGCCGTTGCGGCTCGGGCGTGATGCGTGGATCGGGGAAAGCCGGATCGGTCGCCACGCTCACGACGCGGCGGCGCCTCCAATTTGCCGAAAATCCAGGATCCGTTGCCGCCGTCGACGGCAGGGCATTCGGGGTCGCAACTTCGGCCGTGATGCGCCGCGGGATGAGGCCGAGGACACGATCTCCCATCCCGTTACCGACCGCGATCGCGATCAGCAGCACGGCCGAGCCGAGCAGCAGCACGGTCGAGATCCCGGCTCGCGGACCCACGCTAGCCTCGCCCTTCGGCCCGGTTCATCCGGCAGCGCTGCTCGCGACGACCGCGCCGCGCAGGTCGGGTGCGGCAGGAAATGCTTCACGGTTCACCGGGTTTCCGTGCAGAACGACCTCGAGCAGCTCGCCCGCACGCAGGCGGCGGCGCACCGTTCTCCCGCGGAATTCGAGCAGCGTCTCGCGCGCTGCGTCGAGCGAATTGCAAAGGAAGACGCGCACCGCTCCGCTTTCGTCCTCGAAGGCAATCGCCCCGACCTCGATCGGCGACGTCGCCGCTTCGTCGCTGACGTCGTCGCCGGCGTAGATGCAACGGTAGGGCTCCTCGGCCGAGGCTTCGCGCATGTCCCCGAACACGAGCTTGCGCTTCTCATCGATGACGTAGGTGCAGCGGGCTGCGCCCCAGCGAAGCCGGGCGGCCGCCACCCATCCCCACGCTTGTGGGACGAGCGGCGAAAGATGCGGCCGGCCGCTCGTGCGGTAGCCATCGAGTCCGCAGACCGTTTCGGCTACCGCCCAGAGGTACTTGGCGCCCGTCCAAGGCGACAGATACATGCCCCGGTTGGTAAAGGAGCCGCCGTCGTACCACTCGGCAAACTGTCCCGGGACGGCGTTGCGCGCGGCTCCTTGCTCGACCGCGACGTAGGTCGCCTCGAGCCACTGCGCGGCCGCTTCGATGAAGCCGTTGCGCGCCAAGGCCACCGTGAACCACAACGTCAGATCCGGCCAAATGCCGCCCAGCAAGCCGAATCCGTGCGATGGGAAGTACCACGAGTCCGCGGTCGAGATCGTGCGCAGACCGACCGGGGTCACGAAATCTGGTTCGGAAAGCCGTTCCAAGATGGCGCGCCGCTGGTCCCTTCCCGCCACGTTGAAGAGCACCGGAAAGACTTCGTCGGCCGTAAAATTGTCCTGATAGTTGTGGTCCTTATCGTAGTTGAGCACGAAGGCGCCCGTGTCCGCGTTGAAGAGATGAGCCATCATCTTTTCGCGCAGCGCTTGAGCCTCGCTTGCGTAGCGTTCCCAGTGAGCCGCGTCGCCGGCGACCGCACACAGCGTGGCGGCAGCCTCGAGCGCGAAAACGGCTTCGGCGTTGATCTCGGTGACCGCGCCGTCGAGCGTGTAAAACGGAATGATGTTGCGCCACGACGTGATCCCGTACATGTCGACGCCTTTGGCGTTGCAAAAGATCAGGCCGTTTTCGTCGCGCTGCAAGAGCAGGTAGTCGGCCACCTTGATCACGAGCGGCAGGACGCGCGCCACCCAAGCGTCGTCGAGGGTGGCATTATAGTGGTGCAGGATGGCGATCAAGTGCAGCGGCGTGTCGTCGTTGATGTTCAGCTCGTAGGACGTCGCGAAGCCTCCCGCACCGCGCACGTACTCGACCACTTGTCCGCTCGGGTCGAGATTGCGGTTGAAAACCTCGAGCGCTTCGCGGCTGAAGCTGGGCAAAAAGTAGTCGAAGCCGTGAACCAGCCACGATGTGTCGCGCGAAACGAGGATGTCCGAGGGAGGGGAGTTGGTCGAGCCCCACCCGAGCGGGTACTCTTTGATGATGCGCAGCATGTTGACTTTGGCCCACACGACGCCCCGGCTGATCGCCGGGTTCGGCGTCAAGAGCCGTGCGTCGGCCAAAGCGACCGCGTAGTAGCGCTGCGTTTCGTGCAGCGAGCGCGGGTTGCCGAGCAGGTCTTCGAGCACCGGCTTCGACGTCGCGTCGCCGCTGCGATGGTACGCGACCGCGATGCGCAGCGACTCGCGAGCGCCGGGCGCGACCTCGACACGATACTCGATCGCGCCGAAAATGCGGCCGCTCACGTACTCGGCCAAAGCCGGCGTCACCTCGTCGAGATGCGGCTCTCCGCGCAAGGCGCCGCGCCGCATCGCTTGCAGCAAGACTTGCTCGCGCAAGGCGACGACGATTGCGTCCGGCTCGCGGGATCCGCCCCACCAGCGCGAAGCGCCCGTCTCGCCGTTCCAGACGCGAATGAAAGGCCCGCGCGCGGCGGCGTGCACGTCCTTCTCGGGCTCGCCGTAGAAGCGCTGTCCGACGAGCAGAGCCCACGGAAAGACGGCCGCATCGACCGGGCGCGCGCTCCGGTTGAGGAGCGTCACATCGATCGCAAAGGCGACCGCGCGATCGTGCTGCGGACCGTGCGGAATGTAGAAGCACTCGGTCACGAGCAGGCGCTCGTCGAGCGCGAACTCGGAGATCTGCGCGTATGGAAGAAACGTCAGCTCGCGTTGGATTTGGTGCGGCAGCACGGTCTTTTCGCGGTCGCGCAGGCGATAGGCGATCTGGTGCGTGCCGAAGATGATCTGGTCGGTGTCGGCATCCCACAACCCGCGCACGGCTCCTTTTGGCGTGCAACTCGCAAAGGCTTTATAGTTTCCGAGCGTAAGCCCGAAGGGCGTCTCCGCCTCGGATAGCACGTAGGCGCAGAACTCATTGTGCTGGGCGTCGTAGCTCGGCGTCACGGCGAAGGTCCTTCGCACCGCAAGAGAAACGCCCCCGTGTGCCGACCCTCCTCGCCCCCGCGAAGATCAATTTGACGCTCGAGGTCCTCGCACGGCGCGACGACGGTTACCACATGCTGCGCAGCCTGATGGTGCCGGTTGCCCTGTACGATCGCATCTCGATCGAACCGCTGCTCGGCTTGGACCCTGCGACAAGCGCGCCCCCACTGGCAAGCGACAATCTCGTCATGCGGGCGCTCGCGGCGGCCGGTTTCGGAGCGGACCACGCGGTACGCTTGGACAAGTCGATTCCAATCGGTGGCGGCCTCGGCGGCGGATCGAGCGACGCGGCCGCAGTTCTGCGCGCCGCGATGGAAGGCATGCTCGGTTCGGTCCCCGACCGCGACTGGATCGCCGCCGCGCGAAGCCTCGGTTCGGACGTCCCATTCTTCCTCTGCGGGACCGGCGCAATCGTCGAAGGGACGGGCGAACGGGTCACCGCAGTCGGCGCGCTGCCGCCGTGGTGGACCGTCATCCTGCGTCCGGCCGTTGCAGTAGAAACCGCCCAGGCATATCGACTGCTGGATGCGGCTCGAGAGCATGCACTGGTTCCGACCCGGCCACGTGCGAACAGCGCAACATTGCGGGCCGTCGATGCATTGCAGCGCGGTGATTTGGAGCAAGTCGAGCGCGCGCTCGTCAACGACTTTCACGTGCCTGTGCTCGCAGCGTACCCGCCCGTCGCGCGCGCACACGCCGCGTTCGTCGAAGCCGGCGCCAACCAGGCACTGCTCAGCGGATCCGGTTCGTGCCTGTTCGCTCTCTTCGAAAGCGAGGAGCGTGCACGGGCCTGCGCCACGCGCCTCCGTCCGGAGCGCGACCAGCAGCTTTTTGTGTGCGCGTTCCACCGCGACGGAACATGGCGCTGAGCGCGCCGTTGCCGGGCGCGCGGATTCCCGCCGTCGTGCTCGCGGGCGGCCCGCGCGACGCCGTCGCTCTGCTCGACCCGAGCGCTCCGAACAAAGCCTTCGTCGCGATCGCCGGGCAAACGATGGTCGCGCGCACGCTTGCGGTGCTTCGCACCGTTCCGCAAATCGAGCACATCATCGTCGTCGCGCCGTTCGTCTCGAGCGCGCTCGGCGATCTCGTCGACGCCGACGAGGTGCGCCGCGACGGAGCCCGCATCGGCGACAGCCTAGCCGCCGGCCTGCGCGGGCTCCCGCCGGACGAACCCGTGCTGGTGGTCGCATCCGACCTGGCGATCCTCACGCGCGCTGCGGTGGAAGAGTTTCTCTCGCTGGCGCAGCAGCGCGACGCCGATCTCGCTTACGCGTGCGTCGAGCGCAGGACGCACGCTGCGCGTTTTCCCGACGTGCCCCACACCTGGGCGCGGCTGCGCGAAGGGACCTTCTGCGGCGGCGGCTGCGTTCGGCTGCGCCCGCGCGTCCTTGCGCAACTCGACGGACTCCTGGAACGATTGGGAGACGCCCGCAAGAATCCGTTCGCGCTGGCGCGCATCTTCGGTTGGGACGTGCTCGCGCGCTTCGCCTTCGGCCGCCTCTCGATCCGCGCCGCGGAGCAGCGCGCGACCGAGCTCCTCGGTGCGCCAGTGGCCGCCGCCGTGTGCACGCATCCCGAGATTGCGGTAAACGTCGACCGCGCAAGCGACGTTGCGCTAGCCGAGCGCCTCATCGAAGGAATCGTTCAATAGCGGCGTTTCGGCATCCAGAATCCTATTTCCAGCGGCTGAACAGTTCGTTTGGGATGCCGAGTTGGTCGAGCGCCTTGCCGACGGTATGAGCGATGATGTCCTCGACGCTCTTGGGGCTCGCATACATGGCGGGAATCGGCGGCAGGATCACCGCTCCGATCTCAGCAAGGCGCGTCAGCGTGCGCAGGTGGCCGAGATGCAGCGGCGTCTCGCGCACGACCAGGATGAGTTTACGCCCTTCCTTGAGGCACACATCCGCCGCCCGCACCAGTAAATTGCCGCCGAGCGAATAGGCGATCGCCGAAGCGCTGCGCATCGAGCACGGCACGACCAGCATTCCGTCGGTCAAATACGAGCCGGACGAAATCGACGCCGCCAAGTTGTCGTCACGATACACGACGTCCGCCAAACTCTCGAAGTCCGCCGGCTGCAGTCCGGTTTCGAGCAATGCGGTTTGCACCGCCTGGCGGCTCATGACGAGATGAACCTCGACGCCGCCGGCGGCGCGCAATGCGCGCAGCGCCGTCAAAGCGTAGACGCTTCCGCTCGCTCCGGTCACTCCGACGACGATTCGACGCATGCGTCTGCGCTTTCCACCTACGCTGCCGGGGTCCCGCGGCTTCTCGTCGAAGAAACGTCGTACGCGATGCCCGAGCCCTGCTTCGACCCAGGAAGCCCTGAAACGGCGGCCGCCGAGCCTCTCGTCCGACCATTGATCTCATTCGTCAACGACGCGGTTCGTTATGCAGCAGGCGAGGCCGATGCCGTTGCCCGGCGCCTCGGCTGCGCGCCATTCTCCGGCGTTGCGAAGGCCGACGTTCGCGCGCTATCGATCGCGGCCGGAAAGCGCAGTACGCTCGTCGAGGAAATCTACCGCGAGCGGGTGCGGGTTCCGCGTGAGGCGCAACTGGCGCTGCGCCGTTTCGCCAAGGCGCTCGAGCGAATCGCTGCCGTCTACCGGTCGCAGGGTTCGAGGGCGCGCGAGACGATCGATGAAATCGCGTTGCTCTTCGAACTGGGCATCGACGCTGCGGAACGTGCAACGCTCGAAGCCCTCGCCCGGGTCGCAAGCGAAGTCGACGAACGCGCGAACCGGCTCGGCGAGGCCTGGGAAAGCGCCGCACTCCTAGCGGCGTTCGAGCGGCTGGCAGCGCGCGAGGCGCCACCGGCCCCGGTCGCAACGCTACCGTTGCAAACCCTCGACCCGGAAACCCGCGACGACGTCAAGCGCCGGCGCGGACACTTCAGCGCATCGTCGCTCGGCGCGTACGCCGCTTGCCCACGAAAGTGGTATTACCGTTACGTCTGCGCCGCGGTCGAGGACAAGGGCTCGGCGGCCTCGTTTTACGGAACCGCAATGCACTGGGCGCTCGAGCGCTTTCACGACGAAACCCCGCGATCCGAAATCGAAGGACCAGCCGACCGTCTGGAGCGCAAACTCGAAGGGTGGGTCGACACTGCCTTCGACCGCTATCGCTTGGGGTTTCCGACGCAGATCGAGTTCGAACTCGCACGCAGGCGCGCGCGCCGGACCGCAAAGCGCTATCTCGCATGGTTCCTGGAACGCTATCGGCGAGCGCCGTTCGAGGTGATCGGAACCGAAGAGTCCGCCGCGCTCGACCTCGACGGTTACGAATTCATCGGCTACATCGACCGCCTCGATCGCGACGACCGGACGGGCGCGGTGACCGTCATCGACTATAAGACGGGCACGATCGCCGAGAGCGCGGTGCAATATCGCGACGACGTTGCGAGCTTCGTCGACTTTCAGCTGCCCTTCTACTACTGGGTGCGGACGGCATGCGGCGACCGGGTCGGGCGATTGATGCTCGTGCCGCTCAAGGATCCCCGGCTCGAGGTGCGGCCGATCGAGCTTGAGGTCGTTCCTCTGCCCGCGCCACGACCGTCGTACGACGCGCCCGGGGGCACGATCGGCATCGACGAGCTGGAGCGTGCGAAGGTTCGCATGATCGAGCTCGCGCGGATGCTCTCGGACGAACGGATCGAGAGTTTTCCAGTGACGAGCGATCCCGAGGTTTGCACGTATTGCGCTTACCGCGACGCGTGCCGGAACCGGCCGCAGCTCTGCGAGGAGCGGTTCGCGCATTGAACGCCGCGGCAAGCGCGACCGACGACCAGTCTCGTGCGATCGCGTACCCGTTCGACGCAGCGTCGCTAGCGATCGCAGGCCCTCCGGGAACGGGAAAGTCGCTAGCGCTGATCCGGCGCGCGCTGCGCGCGCACGGCGAAGGCCGCACGGTCCTTCTGTCGGCGGCAAGCGAACGCGGCGTGGCGCAGTTGCGCGAGCGCCTGGACGGCCTCGAGCCGCTCGGCCGCATCCGGTGCGAGCCGATCGACCAACTCGCTTTCGGCCTGGTTCGCCGGCACCGTCGCGAACGCGAGCCGGCCTGCGAAAGCGTGCCGATCGACGACGTGGCCGCCGCGCGCGTACTCGAAGAGGTTGGGCTGCAGCTCTTTTCCCTCGAATGGAGCGAGTTCATCTCGAGCGAGATCGATCCGGAGATCACGGGCATGCGCGCGCCGGAGCGCTTTGCCGCGGCGGCCTACCGGCTCATTCGCAAGCTGCGGGCGGCGCTGATCTCGCCGCAGGACTTTCGCGCGGCTTGCTTTCGCGGCGCAACCGCCTTCTACGGAAAGCCGCCGAACTTCTCGAGCCCCGAACTTTTCATGGATACGCAGCAGAAGTATCGGGACTCGCTCCACGTAACGCCGGCCGAGCTCGCGCGACAGCATTCGCGCGAGCTCGATCTGATCAAGATTCTGGTGCGTCTGTACGAAGCCTACGCCGCAGCCCTGTGGGCTCGCGGTCTGCTGACGCCCGTCGAGGCGCTGTACCAGGCGACGCATCTGCTGCGCGAGGTGCCGTCGCTGCGCGAGCCGGCGCTCGGCGGTATCGACGTTGCATTGATCGACGACGCTCAGGATCTCGTTCCCGCGCAATTCGCCTTTCTGCAGGCGCTTTTCGGCGAGCGTCTGCACGGTGTGACCTTCGCCGGCGACGAGGGCCAAGCGACTCGCACCTTCGCGGGTGCGCGGCCCGATCAAGCGTTCGGGAACGCAAGCGAGACCATCACGTTGACGTTCGTACAGCGCGGCGACCCGGCCATCGTACGCGCAGCGGCGCAAGTGGTTGCACGATCGAGCGCCGCCGGTGCTGCCCCCGTCGAGTTCTATCGCGCAGAGTCGCTGCGGGACGAGGCGCGTTTCGTGGCCGCGACCGCAGCCGCCCGCATCGCAGCCGGGACGCCGCCCGGCGAAATCGCAGTCATCGTGCGCAATTTGCGCTGCGCGCAGGGCCTGATCGACGCATTGCTCGCGCGCAACATTCCGGTCGACGTCGCAGGCGAGATGAATCTGTACGAATTCGCAGCGGCACAAGATGGGCTTGCCGCCCTCTCGGCGCTGGCGGATCCGTATCGACACGATCGCTTGCTGCGAAATCTCGAGGCGCCTTGGCTGAATCTGAGCGACGCGAGCATCGCGCAGCTTTGCGGCGAACCGCCCGACGCCCAAGCCATGCTCTTCGAGCTCCCAGACGACGAGATCGACGAAACGCAGCCGCGCTGGGATCGCAAACGCGACCTGCGCCTCGGCCGCAACGTCGTGTACGGCGAGGCGGATGCGGGCTTGTCGGATGAAGCGAGGCAACGCATCGGCCGTTTCCGTGGTGCGCGGCAGCGCTGGGAGCAGCTCGAGCGGCGGCTCGACCTGCGCGTGCTCGCCCGCACCATTTTGGAAGAGACGGTGCTCGCAACGGCGGGGAATGGCGCACGCGGGCGCTTTACCGGCGCGCTCGTCTGCCGTTTGATGGCGCGCATCGATGCCTTTGTCAGGCGGCGGCCGCTCGCGACCCTCGACGACTTCTTGGCAGAGGCCGACGCCGTCGCGCAAGCCGATCCGGAGTTGGTCCTGCTCGAACCCGGCCGCGCCGGCTGCGTTCGGGTACTCGACGTCGAGGCGGCCAAGGGTGCCGAGTTCGACTGCGTTTTCTTGCCCGACGTCCGCGCCGGTGCGTTTCCGCGCTACTACGTGCCCGAGGCGTTCCTCTTTACGCCGCGCTACGGCATGATTCCCAAAGAGAACGTCGGAGACGCACGTTCCGCGCGAACCGCGAAGTTCACCTACGTGCTCTTCCGCTTGAAGACGCGCGAACGCTACTATGCCGAGGAGCGGCGCGCCTTCTACTGCGCCGCGACGCGCGCTCGCGAGCGCCTCTACGTTAGCGCGTCGGGACGCCCGACCAAAGGGATGGGCGCTCCCGAGCTCTTGGAAGAGCTGCGCGGAGGGCTAACGGGCTAGTTTTCGCGGGCACCGAACGCTTTGGCGTGCGCAAGCGTTCCTCGAACACCCCGGCTTGCCGGCACCTCTTTCTTTACGACCGAAGCGAACGATGCGACTCGATACCTCGACCGACCCGCAGGTGGGTTTTCGTCCTCCCGGGCCGCTCGATCCCAGCACCGCTCTCCAGACCTACGATGGCCCCTTCGGGCGCCGTCAAGCGGCGCATCTGTCACGTCGTGCCGGGTTCGGGCCGACGCCGCAGGAAGTCGACGCCCTAGCCGGCCTGGGCATGCAGCACGCGGTCGATTCGTTCCTTCACCCGAGCGTGCCCGAGCTCGATTTTCCCGACGTGCCCGACGGCATGTTCGATCCAAAGACGCGCGTCAGCGCGCCGCAAAACTGGTGGCTCGATCGCATGCTGCGCACGCGCCGGCCGCTGGTCGAGAAGATGACGCTCTTCTGGCACGGCCACTTCGCGACGAGTTACACCAAGGTGCCGACCTACCTGATGGTCGCGCAAATCAACCTGTTTCGTTCGCAAGCGCTCGGCAACTTCCGCACGCTCCTGCTTTCGGTTGCCAGAGATCCGGCGATGCTGATCTGGCTCGACAACCGCTTCAACGTTGCGGCGCACCCGAACGAAAACTTCGCGCGCGAGGTGATGGAGCTCTTTGCGCTCGGCTTGGGCAATTACAGCGAAGACGACGTCAAGGACGCAGCGCGCGCCTTCACGGGATGGACGGTCGACACGCACGGCGCGGCCGTTTACAAAGAGAATTTGCACGATGCGGGAATCAAGACCATCCTCGGCCGAACGGGACCCTTCGGCAGCGAAGACGTCGTCAACCTGATCGTCGCGCAGCCCGTGCACCAGCGCTTCATCTGCCGCAAGCTGCTCGAGTACTTCGTTTATTCCGATCCCGAACCGGAGCTGGTGGATGCGCTCGCGCAAGTCTACGCCATTTCGGGATACGACCTGGCTCGGACGGTGGGCACCGTTCTTCGTTCGAACGTTTTCAATTCGAGTCGCGCTTATCGCGCGCTGCCCAAGAGCCCGATCGAGTTTACGATCGGCATCTTGCGCTATCTTGGCGTGCAGCAGATTCCCCCCGACACCGTTACGTGGCTGCGCCGGATGGGGCAAATTCCGCTCGCGCCTCCCAGCGTCAAGGGCTGGGACGGCGGGCCGGCGTGGATCAACACCGCGACGCTGCTGGCCCGCTTCAACTTCGTCAGCAAGGTGGTCTCCGCGGCGCCGCGTAGCGATGCGCAGACGGCGCCGCCCGCAACTGCAATGGCCGCCGCCGGTGCGGCTCCGATGCTCGCGGGCGGCGCGCCTCCGATGGCCGCCGCGACGTTCGCGACGCTGACGCCCGACCGGATCGTCGCGCAAACGGGCGGCATGGACGCCGGGCGCATCGTGCAGCTGCTCGCTTCGGGCGCCCTGCAGGACGACGTGACGAGCAACGTCCGAAAAACATTGCTGGACTATCTCAACTCGGCCGGCGCGGCGGCGCCGGCGCCGCTCGGCCCCGAGAACTACCAAGACAAGATCCGCGGAGCGCTTTCGCTCGTTCTTCAACTTCCTGCGAACCAACTCAATTGAGCACAGCATGACGACGCGCCGAATCTTCGTTTCGCGCTCCCTCGGGGTCGCCGTCCTGGGCGGGACGATGCCTTCCTTCTTCGCGCGCGCCGCGTTCGCGCAAGCGCTTCCCTCAGCCGGGGCAACGATCGATCCGCGCAACGTTCTCGTGGTCGTTCAGATGGGCGGCGGCAACGACGGTCTTAACACGGTCGTCCCCTACGGCGACGACGATTACCACCGCGTTCGCCCGACGATCGCGCTCGAGGCCGCCAAAGTCCTTCGCATCGACGACCGCATCGGGCTCAATCCGGTGATGACCGGTCTTTCCGAGTTGTACAAGCAGGGACACGTCGCGATCGTGCAGGGCGTCGGGTATCCCAATCCCAACCGCTCGCACTTCGAAGCGACCCAGATCTGGGAAACCGCTTCGATCGACCGCCCCTCATCGACGGGATGGCTCGGACGCTACCTCGATCGCTCCGTCGCGGGACCGCCCGCACCGCAGAATCTCTTCAACGCGGTTGCGCTCGGGGATACGCTTCCCTCGGCATTGATGGCGCAACACGTCGACGTTCCGGCGATCGGCGCGCTCAACCAGTTCGGGCTCAACGCGGGAAAAGATCCGGCCACGAAGACGACCGCCGGCGCGCTGTACGACGGTGCGCTGCCCGGACAGTCGCCGTACTTGAGCTTGATCCAAGAGACCTCACGCGAAGCCTTGCACGGCGGCGATTTGCTCAAGGCCAAGATTGCCGGCTACCAGCGCGCCGCAAGCTACCCGAGCGATCCCTTCTCGCAACAACTCGCCCTGGCGGCACAGATCGCAGGCTCGGACATCGGCACCAAGGTCATCTTCGTTTCGATCGGCTCGTTCGACACGCACGCCGGCCAGCGCGCACAACAGGATCGTCTTCTCGGCTACCTCTCGAGCGGACTGCTCGCCTTCTATAAGGACCTCGAGGCGCACGGCTGCGCCGACCGCGTCACACTCATGACCTTCTCTGAATTCGGCCGGCGGGTGGCGCAAAATGCCTCGAACGGGACCGATCACGGGACCGCAATGCCGCTCTTCATCGCGGGCGGCAAAGTCAAGGGCGGCGTGTACGGCACGCATCCTTCGCTCGTCGACCTCGACAATGGCGATCTCAGGTTTTCGACCGACTTCCGGGCCGTCTACGCAACCGTTCTCGAAAAGTGGCTGGGTCGCGACCCAGCCGGCGTCATCGCGGGGAGCTTCGAGAACCTGCCGTTCGTCTAGTTCGCGCGCCGCTTCCGGCGGGCTTCCAGAATGCTAGCCCGCGCGTCTTCGCGAACGCGCCCGCGTGACGGTTGCGATCGTTTCGCCCGACGACTACGTCCGCGAAGTCCTGCCTGCGACCTACGAGCTGTGGGGCGGGCGCAGAACCTTTGAAAAGTACGTGGCGGATTTTCGCGCCGTGGCGGAGTCGCCATATGGAAAGCGCCGGCCGTTCACGCTGGGCTTCCCGGAAGACGGCCGAATCGTCTGCTCGTGCAAGAACTACGACCGCACGCTGCACTGGGACAACAAGACCCTGCGTGCGACCGGAATCGGCGCCGTGTTCACCGACCCGGTCTATCGAGGCAGAGGTTACGCAACCGCGATGCTCGGTGCATTGCTCGACCGCGAGCGCGCCGACGGCCGGGACTTCGCCTACCTGTTTTCGGACATTCACCCGGCATACTACGAGCGTCTGGGGTTCGTTTCGTTGCCCTCGCGCGTGCTGACGCTGCGCGCGGCCTCGCTCGATGGCTCGCCCGTCGGCGGGGAACCGCTGCAGACTCGCGACTGGCCGGCGGTACGGCGCTGTTTTGAAGCGCTTGAGGCGCGGCGACCGTGGGGCTTCAAACGCACGCCGCTCGTGTGGGAGTTCATGCGCCAAAGCTGGGCGATTCGTCTGGGAAACGCGATGCAGCCCGTGAACCTCGTCGTCCGGCGAAACCGGAGCGTCGTCGCATACGCGATCGCGCGGCGCGCCCTGCCCGACGACACGCTGATCGTCGACGATTACGGGTTCGCAAGCGAAGAGGGCCGCGCCGTGCTTCCCGGCCTGCTGCGCGCGGCCGCAGGCGACCTGCGCCGGGTCAGCGGCTGGCTTCCACCGTCGATCGCCCGCGACGCGCTGCCGCGCGGTTCGGTCAAGGCGCGCCGTTCGGGAATCTTCATGATCGCGCCGCTGTCGAGCCTGGCGCGCACCTGGTGGCGCGAGAACAAAGAGGCGATCCTGGCGGATCGCGCCGATCCTATCTGGAGTGCCGACCACGTCTAGCTGGAGGCGCGTACGGCGAGCCGCCGAACGCTCCGCGCATGGCTGTGGCGGCTCGTCAGCGTCTCCTCGAGCGCGCGCTCGCTTTACGAGCGGCGAACGAGTCCGATTTCTCCGGTGGGCGGCGCGCGCCGGACGATGCCGACCCGTCGCTTCTCAAGATCATCGAAGATACGACGCTGCGAACGAAGCTGGTCGAGGCGCGCATCGCCGAAGGCCTGCAGTCGCCCAAGGGCCCGCAGAAGATTGCATCGATCATCCGCATCTATCCGAACTTCGATGCCCCGGAGCGCTCGCGCGACAACGGCCGTAGCTCCGGCCCTCGCCAAGGCAAGCCGGCTCGCACCGCGCGGCAGACGGCTCGGGCGCTACCGTCGGTCGAGCAGATGGAGCATCTTTGCCGGCGCATTCGCGAGATCGAGGCCAGCGTCGCGCGCGACCGCGCAACCGAAGTCGACGGACGCATCGAGCACCTCAAGCATGCGGTCGCGGGGCTCGGCGGCGAGGAGTTGGAAGCCGCGTACGCGGAGCTGGGCACCGCCCTCGCCGAGCGGCGCGCGCTCGCAGCGGGCGTGCGCGCCGAGGCCTTCCGCCGAATCGAAGCCGAAGCCGATTTCCCACCGCGCGCCTTCCTGTCGCTGCTCGCCCGGAAGTAATCGGCTTGGCTACCACGCCCTTGCCGCCGCGAACGCAACCGAGCGGGGCGCCTGCTAGTGGCCACTAAAGCAGCGAGAGTTGCTCGAGCGAGTCCTCGGTCAGCCTTGCGACGCGCACGCCGGCGAGACGCACCGCGCGCCCGCCGAGCTCGGCGCGTTCCAAGCAGCGCAGCGCCGCCGCGGCGATGAGTGCCCCGTCGCGGGTCGGCTCTGCCACCGTCGTCTGCCGCACGATTGCCGAAAAGTCGGCGAGCTTGAGCTTGACGCCGATCGTCGCACCGCGTAAACCGTGCGCCGCAAGGCGTTCGGCGACCTCATGCGCCGCTTGAACGACGATCCATTCCAGCGCCGCGGGATCGCTAAGGTCTTCTTCAAACGTTTCCTCGGTCGAGACCGAACGCGTTTCGCGCTCGGGCTCGACGCGCCGCTGGTCGTTTCCGCGCGCAAGCTCGCGTAGTTCCCGGCCCCAGCGCCCGAAGATGCGAAAGGCCGCTTCATCGGAAAGCGTCGCGATCTGCTCGATCCGTTCGATGCGCTCGAGCGCCAAACGCGCCTGAGTCTTGGGACCGATCCCCCACAGGCGCGCGACCGGCATGGGCGCTAAGTAGGCTGCTTCATCACCGGGCGCGACGGCGCGCAGTCCATCGGGTTTGGCTTCGTCCGATGCAATCTTCGCTACCATCTTCTGGGTCGCCACGCCCGCGCTTACCGTCAAGCCCACTTCGCCGCGAACGCGAGCGCGCACGCCGCGCGCGTAAGCGATCGCTCCATCGAGGTCGTTCGATTCGAGCTCGACGAAGGCTTCATCGAGCGAGAGGCCTTCGACTGCGCGCGCGCCCGTCTCCAAGATCGCAAAGACGGCACGCGACAGCTCGCGATAGCGCTGGAAGTTGGGCGGCACGACGAGTAAATCGGGGCAGCGCGTCTTTGCCTGATAGAGCGGCATCGCCGAACGTACGCCAAAGGGCCGCGCTTCGTACGAAGCCGTCAACACGACCGCGCGACGGCTCGAACCGGAGACCACCAGCGGCTTACCGCGCAACGAAGGATCGTCCAGCTGCGCGGCGCTGGCATAGAAAGCATCGATGTCGAAGTGGGCGATCACGCCGCGGTCAGGCCAGCGCCCCTTCGAAAATCATCCGCACGGTCTGCATGTTGCGCGCGTCGTCGGCTTCGTCGCCCGGCGTCTCGAGGATCGCGACCTTGTCGCGCAACTCGGGGTGCGCGGCCAGCGCGCGAAAGCCCGCGAAACCGATGTTTCCTTCACCGATATGGTAGTGCCGGTCGCGATGGCCGCCCAGCGGAATCTGGGTGTCGTTGAAGTGAAACATGCAGACACGCTCGAGCGACACGGCTTGCGCCGCCGCCTCGACGAAGCGGTCGACGCCGTCTTTATCGTTGAGCGCATAGCCGGCACCCCACGAGTGCGCCGTGTCGAGACAGACGCCGAGCTGTGGATGCCCGACCGCCCGCACCAGTTCGCCCAGCTCTTCGAGCGTACCACCGCAGAGCTGGCCCGCCCCTGCCGAATTCTCCATCACGAGCGTCACCCCGGGCGGCGTTGCGCTCAGCGCTTCTTCCAAAGCCGTTACGACTTGGGCGAAACCTTCGGCGCGCGGGCGGTTTCCGTACGAGCCCAAGTGAGTGTTGACGTACGCGACCCCTCCGGCCGCCGCGACCTGTAAATCGTTCTTGAGCAGGCGCAGCGAACCGGCCCGAATCTTTGCGTCGTCGGTCGCAAGGTTGATGAGGTAGGAGGTATGGAACGCCGCCGGGTCGATGCCGGCCGCCAAACGCCGCTCTTGAAAGCGCGCGAACGCGCTCGCTTCGAAAGAGGCGACCCGGTACGTTTTCGCGTTTCCTGAAAAGATCTGTATCGCCGTGCAGCCCAGGCGTGCGGCGTAATCGACGGCCGCGTCGAGACCCGAGGCGATCGAAACGTGCAAGCCGACGCGCATCAGCGTCGAAAGCGCAGCGAGCTCGCCCGCATCCCGCGCGGCATGAAGGTTCGGGCGCGGCCGCCCGGCGACATCGCACGCGACGGGTTCTTCTCGAAGGTCGTCTCGGCGATCAAGACCGCATCCGACGGGCGCTCGCGCCGCCCGACGCGACCGATGAGCTGCTCGACTTCCGACTCGCCGAAGGCATCGGCGTCGGTGATGACGATCAGGTCGGCGGCCGGAATATCCAGGCCGCTGCCGACGAGATTGGTTGCAGCCAGAATCGACGGGGCGCTTTCGGTGAAGGCACGCATCTCCTCGACCCGCGTCGACGAGCCGTGAACACGGATACCGCGCCGGGCGTTCCGTTTGCGGTGCTCGGCCGAGTCGGCCATGTCGCCGCGCAACTGCTGGACTTCGATACCGTACGTGCGCTCGAGGCGCTCCTTGAGCTTCGGCACGTCGCCGCGCGTTCGCGCGATCACGAAGATGCGCGACTTGCGCTCCAAGTGTTCCCGAATCAGCGCCTCCGCGCGAGCCAGTTGCTCGCTCGCAGGTTCGCCCCACACGCCCGTCACGCGATGGACTTTCGTCGGCAAGACGGCAAAGGGCATCGCACGCATCGTCACGAGGTTGTGGAAAGCGCCGACCCGCTCGAGGAACGTGCGCAGCTCGCTTGGCGTGGCGGAAGCGAACAACAGCGCACAGTCGAGGTCTTCGAGCAACCGCAGGTGCTCGCGCTCGTCGAAGGCATTGACGTCGTCGATCAGCGTCAGCGCGCTCCGGTCGAGGATCTGCCAGAGCGACTCACTAGCAATCATCATCGCGCTCCCGATGAGGAAGCGAAGTTCGCCGGATTGCAGTTGGTCGAGAATGTGCCGGCGTTCTGCGGGTGAGATGCCGCCGTGAATCTCGGCGACGCCGAGCCCCGTGCCCTCGAGCCGGTCGCGGAAGTACGTACAGTCCTGGCGCACGAGATCCCGGGTCGGCGCCACCAGACAGATGTAACCGCCGGTGCGGAGCGCCTCGAAGAGCGCGACGCGCAGCATCACTTCGGTCTTCCCCGAGCCGGTTGGCGCTTTGAGCAGAAACTCGAATTCCCCGGCCTCGAGCCCGGCCGTGATCGACTCGATTGCGGTGCGCTGGTCGTCGGTCAGTGCGAAGCGCTCGCCGGGCATTACTAGCTCGTGGGAAAGTGCGACGGTTTGGACGTTTTCCTCGACGCGCTCCCAGATGGCGCGGGCTTCGTCGTCTAAGCGTTGGTTGTAGATAGTGCTTCCTCTCTTGCGATCGGCAAGGGTAACTCGAGGGCCTGACTTTCGAGGTCGACCGGCGGCAGCTCGTCGAGCGAGCGCAGTCCGAAGGACTCCAGGAAATCGGCCGTCGTGCGGTATTCGATCGGCCGGCCGGGGACCTCGCGGCGTCCGGCCTCCACGATGAAGCGGCGGTCGATGAGCGTCGCAACGACGCTATCGACGTTCACGCCGCGTACGGCTTCGAGGTCGGCCTTCGTCACGGGCTGGGTGTATGCGACGATTGCGAGCGTCTCCATTGCAGCCGGCGAAAGGTTGGTTTTTGGCGGGAGCAGATAGGCCTCGACGACGGAGCGCGCGGCCGGGGAACTGGCGAAGCGATAGCCGCCCGCAACTTCACGCAGCACGATGCCGCGCTCCGCGTAATCGGCGCCGAGCTCGGCGAGCGTTTTCGCAACCTCGACGTGAGAGGCGCCGGTCAACTGTGCCAAACGGTCGATCGAGAGCGCTTCGCCGGCCACAAAGAAAAGCGCCTCGAGCGCGCGTTTCAGCTCGCCGGTTTCGATTAGCTCAGTTTGCATACGCGGCCCGAGCCTCAAACGGAAAGAGCCGCAGCTGCTCGAACGGCGCCGGCTGCTCGAAAGCGATGCGCCGCATGCGAATGAGCTCGAGGATCGCTAGAAAGGTGGCGATGACGCCGCTGCGATCGAAGTTTCGGCACAGGTCCACGAAATCGACGGCCCCGCGCGTGCGCACGAAGCGATCGACGAAATCCATTTGGCGCGCAATCGAATAGCGTTCCCGCGCGACGGTGCGCCGCTCGGGCTTGGCCGAACGCAAGGCGGCGAGCAAAGCTGCGGCCAAGCGCTGCGGCACGATGCGATAGCGTTGCACGAGTTCGGTCGCGGGATCGCCTGCATCGCGATAGTAAAAAGCGGATGCTTCCATCTGGCGCGCCCGCAGTTCGCTTGAGACCGTCTTATACCGCGAATAGGCGATCAACCGCAGGCGCAGCCGTTCCTCGACCTCTTCGGGCGATTCTTCGCCTTCGCTCTGGAACTCGGCCGGAATCGGGGGCAGCAGCGCGCGCGATTTCAGAAAGACGAGGGTTGCCGCGACCACCAGGTATTCGGCAGCCAGTTCCATGTCGAGCGCTTCCATGCGCGTCACGTAGATGAAGTATTGTTCGGCGACGCTGGCCAGCGGAACCGTCGCGACGTCGAGCCGGCGCTCCTTGACGAGGTGCAGCAGGAGGTCGAGCGGCCCGTCGAACGCGGGGAGCAAAACTCGCAGCGCGCCCCCCTCGAACTGTCCCGTCAACGCGTCACGGATTCCCTCGCAGGCCGCTCCGGCAACGCGACCGCAGGCGCGGTCGCGACCGGCTTCAGCTCGAACGGGTCACCCTCCATCTGGGCCAGATATTCGGTCCCAAGGTCGATCAAACGCTTCTCGTTGACGTATTTGAGAGCCCGTTTGGCGGCCTTGATTTCGAACCACGCCGCCTCGTCGACCTCGTGATCGTGGTTGGCCGTGTCGCCCGAAAGATAACGCATCAGATAGAAGTGGACCGACTTCTTGTGCTTTGTCCCGTTCAAATAGAACCAGTACGAAATCTCGGAGAGCTTGGTGATGATCTCGGCCCAGCAGCCGGTCTCCTCGCGGACTTCCCGAAGGCTGGCCTGCTCGTGCGTCTCCCGCGGCTCGACGTGCCCTTTGGGCAAGGACCACACCCGCGGATTGCCGCGGCCGATCAGAAGCGCATCAACGCTCCCTTCCTTCCGGCGTAAAACAAGTCCGCCGGCTGACACCTCGTACTTGATACGCATCTGCCGCTCCGGGAAGAAAACGCCCGGCATTCCGGGCGCCCTTTACCTTACATTGTAGCAACCCGACCCAAGAAGAAACGGCTTCAGACCGGCCGCC
>Ga0302324_100000256_pt1 | contig 142335 bp, 143 predicted proteins | sample Palsa_T0_1_FD_201949 | JGI IMG/M metagenome (GOLD analysis project Ga0302324, IMG submission 201949) | Peat permafrost microbial communities from Stordalen Mire near Abisko, Sweden - Palsa_T0_1 | ecosystem: Environmental > Terrestrial > Soil > Palsa > Peat permafrost | place: Sweden: Abisko...
CGTTTTCAAACTCGCACCCGATGGGACGGAAACCGTATTGCATGCCTTCGCCGGCGGCACTTACGACGGATCGTCGCCCGAGGCCGGGCTGATCATCGACGCCAAGGGCAACCTCTATGGCACGACCGAAGAAAATGGGTCGGGTGCCTGTGGTTGTGGCACGGTCTTCGAAATAACATCCAATGGCGTGGAGAAGCTGCTTTATTCGTTTCGGGGATCGCCTGACGGCTCATATCCCGTTGCAAGTCTGGTGGCGGATGGCGCGGGCAATCTCTACGGCACGACACTCGGCGGCGGAATCGAATCGAATTTCTGCGGCGTGGGTTGCGGCACGGTGTTCAAGCTGGTGCGGCATGGAAAATCGCACTGGAAGGAGTCGCTGGTTTATTTTTTCCTCGGCGGCGGCAACGATGCGACCAATCCCGATTCGAATCTGATCTTCGACAAGGCCGGCAATCTCTACGGCACGGCGAATCTGGGCGGCGATTACAACGTGTGCCATTTCGGCGGCTGCGGCGCCGTATTCAAATTGTCCCCCGCCAAAAAGATCTGGATCGAAACACTGCTGCATATTTTTGAGGGCGGCACCGATGGAGCGAGTCCCTATGGCGGAGTGATCGAGGACAAATCCGGCAATTTGTATGGCGCGACGTTCGAAGGCGGCTCAAGCGACAAACAATGCAACGCGTTCAGCAGCGGCTGCGGGATTGTCTACAGGCTGGCCCCCGACGACACCGAAGCGATACTCCACACATTCGTCGGTTCCCCCAAGGACGGCAGCGGCCCGCAGGCCAGCCTGTTCGACGACGGCAAGGGCAATCTTTACGGCACGACCGATGAAGGCGGCTCGCATTTAAGTTGCTTCGAAGATCAGGGTTGCGGCACGGTGTTCAGGATCGGAAAATGACGCCGCCTAAGCTATGGACTTCTAAACTTCCATATTGTCGATCAGGCGCGTGGCGCCGATCTTCGCCGCCGCGAGCACGCGCGCCCGGCCTGTAAATGCTTCGAGCGGCACAAGTGTTGCCGCATCGCGCACCGCGACATAGTCGACGGCATTGAAGCCGGCATTGAGAAGCCCCACGCCGCCGGCCGCTTCCGTCTCGGCGATGTTGTCGCCGGCTCGCACCCTGGTAGCGACGTTCTTGAGTATAAGATTAAGCTGGCCGGCCACTTCGCGCTCCGCCGGCGCGAGATAGACGTTGCGGGAAGACATGGCGAGGCCGTCCGCCTCGCGCACGATTGTGCCGCCCAATATTTCGACGGGCAGGCCCAGATCCCGCGCCAGCCGGCGCACGACGAGCAATTGCTGGTAGTCCTTCTCGCCGAATATCGCGATATCGGGCATGGCCGCGAGGAGGAGCTTGGCCACGACGGTCGCGACGCCCGAGAAGAAGTGCGGCCGGAAATCCGTTTCGAGCCCCCGGGCGGGGCCGGCAATCTCGATCCGCGTTGCGAAGCCCTCGGGATATATTTCCCCGACGGAGGGCGCGAAAACGAGCGGCGCCGCGCCTGTCCCGGCGAGCTTGGCGCGGTCGTCGTCCAGCCTGCGCGGATATCGGTCGAAATCCTCGTGCGGGGCGAATTGCGCGGGGTTGACGAACACGCTGACGATCACCCTGTCGGCTCGTGCCCGCGCTTCCCGCACGAGCGAAAGATGGCCCTCATGCAGGGCACCCATCGTGGGTACGAGGCATGTGCGTAGGCCCTCGTGGCGCCAGGCCGCGATCCGAACGCGCAATTCGGCAATCGTAGCGACCGTTTCTATCGATATCATGGGTTGGACATTAGCCTCCCGGGGCGTCGACGCGCTAGGATTGCTCCGCGATTCCAGTATTTCCGTATCGATGACCCCATCCCCATTGCGCAAGGCCATCTCCGACGCCTGGCTGGCTGACGAAGAGGCGCTCACCGGCGAACTTATAAAACGCGCGCGCCTTTCCGCCGAAGAGCGCGCCAGCACCGAAGCCTTCGCCGCCGATCTTGTGCGGCGTATCCGCGGCGCGCGCGACAGGCGCAGCGCCGTCGATGCATTCACCCAGGAATATGCGTTGTCGAGCGAGGAGGGCGTGGTGCTGATGTGCCTCGCGGAATCGCTCCTGCGTGTACCGGACGCTGCGACCGCCGACAGGCTCATCCGAGACAAGATCGGCAGCGGCGATTGGGAGCGCCATCTCAATCGCTCGGATTCGCTGTTCGTCAACGCCTCGACCTGGGGGCTGCTGCTGACGGGCCGCGTGGTGACGCTGGATGACAACGCCAAATGGAATTTGCCCGGAATCTGGAAAAAACTCGTTGCGCGTTCGGGCGAACCGCTCATCCGTCAGGCCGTGGCCTATGCGATGCGCATATTGGGACGGCAATTCGTCTTGGGGCGCACCATCGGCGAAGCGCTCAAGGAGGCGCGGCCTCTCATCGCGCAGGGTTATCGCTTCTCATTCGACATGCTGGGCGAGGCGGCCTACACGAAAAACGACGCGGCGCGATATTATGCGTCGTATCGCAATGCGCTTGCCGTGATCGCAGCAGACCAGCCGGATCGTACCGCGCCGATCTTCGCCCGTCCCAGCATTTCGGTGAAACTTTCCGCGCTCCATCCGCGCTACGAATGGGTGAAGCGCGAACGTGTGATGCGAGAATTGCTCCCGTCGCTGACGAAGCTGGCTGCGGAAGCGCGCGCCGCCAATCTTGCGTTCACGATCGATGCGGAAGAATCCGAGCGTCTCGATCTCATGCTCGACATTTTCGAGGCGATGGGCGAGGCGGAACCGCTGCGGCACTGGGACGGCCTCGGGCTCGCCGTACAGGCCTATCAGAAGCGTGCGCTGCCGGTCATCGCCTGGCTCGGAGATCTCGGGCACAGGCAGGCGCGGCGCATTCCCGTGCGTCTGGTGAAAGGCGCCTATTGGGACACGGAAATCAAACGGGCACAGGAACAGGGCCTGTCGGAATATCCCGTTTTCACACGCAAGGCCGGTACGGACACGTCCTATCTTGCCTGCGCCAGGGCGCTGCTGGCGCGACGCGAAGCGATCTATCCGCAATTCGCGACCCATAATGCGCATACGGTTTCCGCCGTCCAGACATTCGCCGGCGGCAATGCCGAATACGAATATCAACGGCTGCACGGCATGGGTGAGGCACTTTACGAACTTTATCGGGAGGCGCGGCCCAAAGGCGGCGCAGGCATGCGCATCTATGCGCCTGTGGGGACGCATGAGGATCTGCTGGCCTACCTGGTGCGGCGCTTGCTGGAAAACGGCGCCAACACGTCGTTCGTGAACCGGCTTGCGGACGAGGAAGCGCCCATCTCGGACATTATCGCCGATCCCGTCGAGCAATTGGCGAGTTCCATGCCCCGCCGCAGCGCGCGAATCCCCTTGCCTGTCGACCTTCTGCCCGACCGCAGGAATTCCTCCGGATTTACCTGGAGCGATCCTGAAATCAACGCGCCCATGCTGGCGGAGATCGTGGCGTCGCTTGGGAACCCAGCGCGCGCGGTGCCGATCGTGGGCGGCAAGGAGCGGCAGGGCACGGGCACTTCTGTGCGCGATCCCGCCGATCGTCGGCGTGTGGTTGGCGAGGTGGTTGAGGCGAGCGCGACCGATGCGCAGGATGCGCTCACGCTGGCTCACAAGGCACAAGAAGATTGGGACAAAAGCGGTGGCGATGCGCGGGCCCGGCTACTCGAACGCACGGCCGATATGTTCGAGGCCAATCGCGCGCATCTCATGGCGCTCGCCGTGCGCGAGGCCGGAAAAACATTGCCCAACGCGCTGGGCGAAGTGCGCGAAGCAGTGGATTTCCTCCGCTATTATGCGCATCGCGCGCGGGAAGAGTTCGAAGGCCCTGTAAAACTACCCGGACCGACAGGCGAGGATAATTTGCTCTCGATGCATGGTCGCGGCGTCTTTGCATGCATCTCGCCGTGGAATTTCCCGTTGGCGATCTTCACCGGTCAGGTGGCGGGCGCCCTTGCCGCGGGCAACACGGTGCTCGCCAAACCCGCCGAGCAGACGCCGTTGATGGCGGCGGCGGCGGTGAGGCTTATGCACGAAGCCGGGATTCCGGCAGATGTGCTGCATCTGCTGCCGGGCAATGGCCCCAGGATCGGCAATGCGCTGTTTGCCGACAGGCGCCTCGCCGGCGTCGCGTTTACCGGTTCGACCGAAGCGGCGATGGCGATCAACCGCGCGATCGCGGCGCGTGAAGGGCCGTTGGCGCAACTCGTCGCCGAAACGGGCGGCCAGAACGCCATGATCGTCGACTCGACCGCTTTGCCCGAACAGGTGACCCGCGACGTGATCGCGTCGGCTTTCGACAGCGCCGGCCAGCGTTGTTCGGCGTTGCGCGTGTTGTTCCTTCAGGAAGACGTCGCCGACAAGATGCTCGAATTGATCCTGGGCGCGATGGACGAAATCAGCCTCGGAGATCCGATGCGTCTCAATACAGATGTCGGACCGGTCATCGACGAAGCCGCGCGCGAGATGCTTGCGGAACATGCCGCACGCATGACGCTTGAAGCGAAACTCCTGCGCAAGCTGCCGCTCGGACCCGAACACGAGAACGGCGTTTTCTTTCCGCCGCATGTTTTCGAGATCGCTTCTATCGGCGCGCTGCAGCGCGAAGTGTTCGGGCCGGTTCTCCATATTGTGCGTTACGCCGCAGACCGGCTGTCGAATATCTGCGAGGCGATCAATGCGACAGGCTACGGGCTTACGCTCGGCGTCCACAGCCGCATCGAAGAGACTGCATCGTTTGTGCGCGCCCATATCCACGCCGGCAACATCTACGTCAACAGGAACCAGATCGGTGCGGTCGTTGGCGTCCAGCCGTTCGGCGGCGAAGGTCTTTCCGGCACCGGACCCAAGGCGGGCGGCCCGCATTATCTATCCCGCTTTGCGCTCGAACGTACCTATACGGTGAACACGACCGCGGCGGGCGGCAATACAGCACTTCTGAGCGCGGAACGAGATGGAACATAGTGCACCGGCTGTTCGTCATGCGGCCACGGGGCGCCCTCACGTCATCGTGTTCGGCAATGAGAAAGGCGGCACGGGCAAGACGACAGCTGCCATGCATGTTGCCGTCGCTTTGGCCCGGGCGGGTAAGCGGGTTGCCGCGATCGATCTCGACACACGCCAGCGCAGCTTTTCGCGGCAACTCGAAAACCGCGGCGAATGGCCCAAACGCACAGGCAAGTTACTTGCGGCGCCTGAACTATGCCTCATGACGCGCTCGTCCCAGCGATCGCTCGATGCCGCGGCGGAGGAAGAAGCGGTGCGACTCGTCGAGGTTTTCGCGGCGGTGGAGAACGATTTCGATTTCGTAGTCGTCGACACGCCTGGCGCAGACACGCAGCTTTCCCGGCTCGCGCACGCGGCCGCCGACACGCTGGTGACGCCGTTGAACGACAGCTTTGTCGATTTCGATCTCTTGGCGCGCGTCGACCCGGCCACATTCGAGATCAAACAGCCCAGCGTCTACAGCGACCTGGTGTGGGACTGCCGCAAAAAAAGGCTTCTGGCGCGCAAGCCTGCGCTCGATTGGGTAGTGATGCGCAATCGTGTGGCGGCGACGGAGGCCCGCAATCGCAGGCGTGTATCCGCGGCACTTGATGCGCTCGCCGAGCGAATAGGATTTCGTGTCGCGCCGGGTTTCGGCGAGCGCGTCATCTATCGCGAACTCTTCCCCATGGGGCTCACCATGCTGGACTTGCCCCAGCCGGGACTGGATATTTCGCTTACCATGTCGCATGTGGCCGCCAGGCAGGAGGTGCGGGAGCTGATCGTTTCGCTCAAATTGCCGGGACTGGACGGCAGGGCGGGCGCTCTTTGACCCTTGGAATCCCGTGCGACGCTCCCAAAATGAGGGGCGCGGCTGTGGAGGGCGCAATATGGTGAAAGAAAACGCGCCCATGGTCCGGCGCTCCTCGTCGAGCGAAATAGACAAATTCCTCGGCAGGGCTGCACGGACACCCGCGCTGTCGGACGTGAAGGGCCGGCTTATTTTCGCGGTCGACGCGACCATGAGCCGTCAACCTACCTGGGATCGCGCGACGGAAATCCAGAGCGACATGTTTGAAGTGGCGCAGTCCATCGGCGCGCTCGGTGTGCAGCTTGTATACTTCCGCGGTCGCGGCGAATTCGAGGTGAGTCCCTGGACGACGACACCGGCGCAACTTGCTGCGCATATGCGCGATGTGACCTGCCGCAGCGGCTTTACACAGCTTCGACGTGTGCTCATGCATGCGGCGGAAGAAGCAAGACGCACGCGCGTCGGTGCGCTTGTCTATATCGGCGATTGCTTCGAAGAAAATCCTGATGCCGTTGCGAAGGCCGCCGGCGTGCTCGCGCTGACGGGCGTGCCTGCCTTCATGTTTCACGAAGGAAACGATGCGGTTGCTTCAGCGACGTTTCGCGAGGTTGCCCGCCTGACGCGGGGTATCTATGCGCGATTCGACCAGGGCGCGGCGCGACAACTGCGCGAGCTGCTGCGTGCGGCAGCGGCATATGCGACCGGTGGGAGTATCGGTCTGCGCGAGCTTGGCGGCCGTGTGGGTGGCGAAACCGCGCGGCTGGCACTTCTGTTAGCCGATCGTCGCTGAATGGGCGCACTCTTTCTCGGTGCTTTTGCGCTGATCGGCCTTCTGTTGCTGCTGCGCGGCTTCGTTGGTGCCGATGTGAAAGCGCTGATGAAAGCTTTGCGCTATTCCGGCGCAACCGCGTTGCTGTTGGCCGCGATTGGATTGGCGGCGCTCGATCGCGTGGGCCTTGCCATGCTGGTCGGCAGCTTCGCTTGGGGGCTTTTCACGGGCGGTCACGCCTGGCCGGGTGGCTGGCCTTACTGGTTTCCTGGGGGCGGTTCGCGGTCGGGTTCCGGTTCTGCATCCGGCAGCAAAACGCGCGTGACCACTGACTGGCTCGATATGGAACTCGATCACAACAGCGGCGAAATGGGCGGACAGGTGCGAAAAGGTGCATTCGCCGGGCGGTCTCTGGACACGCTTTCCCGGGACGAAGCGGCCGCTCTCTACGAAGCGGCGAGTATCGCCGACCCGGAAAGCGGACGACTTCTCGATGCTTTTCTGGCACGCAAATTTGGCGCGCAATGGCGAATGGAAGGTGAGAGCGAGGCGCGCCACAACAGGGCTCGAGACACGGGTATGTCGCGGGCGGAAGCGTTGCGTGTCTTGGGGCTCGAACCCGGCGCGGACGAAGTCGCGATCCGCGCGGCCCATCGCCGGCTCATTCTACAGAATCATCCCGATCACGGCGGATCGAGCTATCTCGCCGCTCAGATCAACGAAGCGAAGGATGTGTTGCTGAACGAATAGGTTTCAGCGGGAGGCAAGTGCCGCGAAGCAGGTCTGCCCGCGCGCAGTAAGCCGCTGGCACACCGCGCGCGCTTCACGCTCGTCGAATGGTCCGAACCGCGCGCGATAGAGCGTCTGACCCTCGGTCGATTGAAACGGTGCCACGATGCGTGTTGTCTGGCCGAGTACGTCCAGGGAATGCTCTGCATAATTCGCGAGTTCTGCCTTGGCGGAGGCAACGTCGCCATACGCACCGATCTGGATGGTCCAGTCGTGACCGGGCGAAGGCACGGCCGAACTTGGAGCACCGCCGGGCGCTCCATGACCCGGCTCGGCATCGCCCGATCCCGAGGCCGCTGTTGGACGCGACGCCGGTTCGTAAGCCGCTAGCGTGAGCAGGGGTCTCGGGATCGGATGCGGCACAACCGATGGCACAATCGCTCCTGTCGATACCGAAACGTCTGGCGTCGGACGCGGCGTCGGCGACACAGTGACGACTACCTGCCTGATCGCATCTGTCAGCAAAGGCTTGGCCGCCGGCGCGGGCGGCGTTGCCGCAGTTGCCGACGTATTGCGTAAGCCAAGACTTGCAACGGCGATTCTCGGCGACGGCATAGCGTTGGGGGAAGGTGTAGTAGAAGGCGCTACATCTTCAGGGTCCGGTCGCGATTCCGCGGCATCCTCGTCTTCAAAGCCGTTCGAGGCCACCGCTTGCGGCTGCGCCGCAGGAGGATACGAAGGCGACGACGGCGCCGACATACCCGCACCGCCCAAGGGGAAGCCCGCGATAACAGGACCAGCGCCCACATTGTCTGCGATGGCCTGCCATGGAACATTCGCTCTTGCGACCATTCGCGGGTTTTGGTTGATCGCGACGAATGTGGTGTCGAGCAGCCGCATCATTTCCTGATCGCGGCGATGTGCAGAGCGTCCACCCATCACGACGCCGATAATATGTACGCCGTTGCGCACGACAGAGGATACGAGGTTGAAACCCGAAGCCCCTGTGTAACCGGTCTTGATGCCGTCGGCGCCGTAGTATCTTCCGATCAGATTGTCGTGCGTCAAAATCGTATAGCCACGAAAATTGAAGGAATAGGCCGAGAAGTAGTGGAAATATTGTGGAAAATCGTAAGCGAGATGACGCGCCAGAATGGCGAGATCACCGGCGGAGGTGATTTGCAGGTCGTCGGGAAGGCCCGAGGCGTTGTGGAAATAGGTATGGGTCATTCCGAGCGCCCGCGCCTTGGCGGTCATCATGTCCGCGAAATGGCCTTCGCTGCCGCCGATCGCTTCCGCAATAGCGACTGCCACATCGTTGGCAGAGAGAATGACGGCCGCCTTGATAGCGGTGTCCACCGGTATCGTGCTGCCGGGTCGGAGGTGAAGTTTTGTCGGTGCCTGCGTCGCGGCGTGTTCCGAGACGGTTAAAGGCGTGGCGAGCGTCATCTGGCCGCTCTTCAATTGCTCGAACAACAGGTAAAGCGTCATCATTTTGGTGAGCGAGGCAGGATGTCGCGGCTCGTCCGCATTCCGGGCAAAAAGAGTGCGGCCGGTTTCGCCGTCGACCACCAGTTCAGCATCTTTCTGGGGGTCAGTTGGACTGACCATGACTGCGCCTTGCCAATGGTGACGCCGAATCGACGCTTCAGCCGGCGCTACGGCCGAAATTCCCACAGCCAGAAGACCCCAGAGCGCAATCCGCGCGACTACATTGCCTTTCGCACGGGGCCGTTGGGACATGCACATCTCCGACAAGAGTTCTGGACGCAGCGTTCAAAGATAAAATCAAATTGCGCCGATTCGCGCAACCCAAAATGCGAATCCACCTTATATATCCGGCGTTTAGAAAGAATTAATAGATTTTCCGGCAGGCCGCGGCGAGATTGGCGCTCCAGTTTGCACAAATACGCGCCAATTGCACAACCGCTGACCGCGGCCCTTGACATCCTAATTGCTGCACTGCATATATTCGAATGTTGCAGTGCAACATAGCGCTGGTCTGCTCCAGTGCGACACCCACAGGAGGTTAGACATGGTCAACAGCACAAACGGCACGGAGACGATTGAGACTGCGTTGAAGAACGGCTCCGAGGCGTTCAAGACGGGTTTTGAGAAAGTCATCAAGAGCTACGATAACGTGTTCGGCTACAGCCGCGAAACGGTCGAAGCCTATGTGAAAGCGGCCAACGCCGCCGGCAAAGGCGTCGAGACGTTCCATAACGAAGTTTATACCTATTCCAAGCAGTCGGTCGAAGATTCGATCGCCGCGACGAAGGCGCTTTTCGGTACGAAATCGGTTCACGAGGCGTTCGAACTGCAGACGGATTTCGCGAAGTCTGCGTTCGATTCCTATGTTGGCCAGATGACAAAACTCAGCGACATCGTTTTTGCCGCTACAAAGGACGCGATCGGTCCCCTCCAGGGCCGCGTGCAGGCTTGGGTCGAAGTTGTGGAGAATGCGCGCGCGGCGTAATTCGCGCGACGCGATCGTTCCGTGCCCCCCCCACGGAACGTGTCAGAAGGGTCCGAGCCGTCAGGTTCGGGCCCTTTTCATTGCCTGCTGGCGGAATTTGCCCACATCGATGAGGCTTTCGGTTATTCTCGAATTGCGCGAACATGCGCAAATGGAATTTAGCCTGGAAGCCGGTCGGAAATGAGCGACAGGAAAGATCAGCGGGGCCAGTCCGGCCAGGACGGGACCAATTCGGGGATCGCGACGAAGACGCGGCCCAAACCCACGCGGCCGAGCCTTTACAAGGTGTTGCTGCTGAACGACGATTACACACCAATGGAGTTCGTGGTTCACATTCTCGAGCAGTTTTTTAACAAGTCACGCGACGAAGCGGTTCAGATCATGCTTCATGTTCACCGGCACGGCGTCGGTATATGCGGCGTTTTTACCTATGAGGTAGCCGAAACGAAGGTGGCGCAAGTGATAGAATTCTCGCGCCGGCACCAACATCCTCTGCAATGTACGATGGAGAAGGAGTAGCGCATCGATGCCATCGCTCTCGCGAAGCCTGGAACAAGCCCTTCACCGCGCTATCAAGCTCGCGAGCGATCGCCATCACGAGTATGCCACCCTCGAACATCTGTTGCTTGCGCTGCTGGACGATTCGGACGCGATGCAGGTGATGAAGGCGTGCAACGTCGATGCCGAAGCACTCCGGCGTTCGCTTCTCAAGTATATCGATGAAGAGTTGTTGACGCTCGTCATCGAGGACGGCGAGGATGCGAAACCCACGACAGGGTTCCAACGCGTCGTGCAGCGCGCCGTGTTGCATGTCCAGAATTCCGGCCGCGACGAGGTGACGGGCGCGAATCTGCTTGTTGCCATTTTCACCGAGCGCGAAAGCCACGCCGTCTACTTCCTGCAGGAGCAGAACATGACGCGGCTCGATGCGGTGAGCTATATCAGCCACGGCATCGCCAAGCGTCCTGGCATGACGCAGCAGAAATCGGTGCGCGGCACCGATGACGAAGAGGAAGGCGAGAAGGCGGCCAAGCAGGGTAGCGAGGCGCTCGAAGCCTATTGCGTCAATCTCAACGAGAAAGCCAAGGCCGGCCGGATCGACCCGCTAATAGGGCGCGACGCCGAAGTCGAGCGTACAATTCAGATTCTTTGCCGCCGCCAGAAAAACAATCCGCTTTTCGTCGGTGATCCAGGCGTCGGTAAGACTGCGATCGCGGAAGGCTTGGCACGCAAAATTGTCAAGCACGACGTTCCGGAAGTGCTGACGAACAGCGTCATCTACGCGCTCGACATGGGAGCACTGATCGCGGGTACGCGCTATCGCGGCGATTTCGAAGAGCGCCTCAAATCCGTCGTTAAGGAACTCGAGGCGATCCCTGGCGCGATCCTGTTCATAGACGAGATCCACACTGTGATCGGCGCCGGCGCGACGAGTGGCGGCGCAATGGATGCTTCCAATCTGTTGAAGCCTGCGCTGCAGGCGGGAACGCTGCGCTGCATGGGCTCAACGACGTATAAAGAGTATCGTCAATATTTTGAAAAGGATCGCGCACTCGTCCGCCGCTTCCAGAAGATCGACGTGGCCGAACCCACTGTTCCGGATGCGATTAAAATACTGAAGGGCCTCAAGCCCTATTTCGAAGAATATCACAAAATCCGCTACACCGCCGACGCGATCAAGGCGGCAGTGGAACTCGCGGCCAAATATATCAACGACCGCAAACTGCCGGACAAGGCCATCGACGTCATCGACGAGGTGGGCGCCTCGCAAATGCTTTTGCCCGAATCGCGGCGTAAGAAGGTGATCGGGGTCAAGGAAGTAGAGGAGGTGGTCGCCAAGATCGCCCGTATTCCGCCCAAATCCGTCTCGAAGAGCGATGCGGAATCCCTTCGAAGTCTGGAGGCGGACCTGAAGCGCGTTGTGTATGGCCAGGATGCCGCCATCCATACACTTTCATCGGCCATCAAACTGGCGCGTGCGGGATTGAGGCAGCCGGAAAAGCCGATCGGTTGCTATTTGTTCTCAGGTCCGACCGGTGTGGGCAAGACCGAGGTCGCGCGGCAACTCGCCAGCATCATGGGCGTGGAGCTTCTGCGCTTCGACATGTCGGAATATATGGAGCGACATACAGTTTCGCGGCTGATCGGTGCACCTCCGGGCTATGTCGGTTTCGATCAGGGCGGCCTGCTGACCGACGGTGTCGACCAGCATCCGCATTGCGTTCTGCTGCTTGACGAGATCGAGAAGGCGCATTCCGATCTGTTCAATATCCTGTTGCAGGTGATGGATCATGGCAAGTTGACCGATCACAACGGCAAGAAAATCGATTTCCGCAATGTGGTGCTCATCATGACGACCAACGCGGGCGCTTCGGACTCGGCACGCGAGGCGATCGGCTTCGGTCGCGGCCGGCGCGAGGGTGACGACGAAGAGGCGATCAAACGGCTGTTCACACCGGAGTTTCGCAACCGCCTCGATGCGACCATCGCGTTCGCGCCACTCGGCCGCGAAACCATCGACCGCGTGGTGGAGAAGTTCGTGCTTGAACTGGAGGCACAACTCTCTGATCGTGACGTGACATTCGATCTCACGCCGGAGGCGACTCGCTGGCTGGGGCGCAAGGGTTATGACGATCAGTTTGGCGCGCGGCCGCTCGCCCGCGTGATCCAGGATCATATCAAGAAGCCGCTGGCCGACGAGATACTGTTTGGACGCCTCAAAAATGGGGGGACTGTTCGCGTCCTGCTTGATCGCGAGGGCGACCGATTGGTGTTCGAATTCGTCGCCAACGATGACGGAAGGCTCAAAGCGTTGCCGCCGCCGCGCCGCAAAAAGCCGAACGAGACAGAAAGCGTATAGCCGCCGAATCGAAGGCCGTTGAACGCATCGGCGCAGCGCGCGCATGTGCGTTCGCGGCGGCCGAGTCTCTGATTATGACAAAGAAAAACCCTTGACGAACAGATCCGAAGACCATTTCGCCAAGGGTTGATCTACGACCTTATCCGCGCGTTATGTCCGCGGATTGAAGTTCTTCATTACGCGAAGTGGAACTCGGACGTCAGTGCACCGCCACTGTGGTGACCCAGCGCGCCATCCAGCGATGTGATCGCGGAATGGAAGCCGGAATCGTGATGTGTGCCGGTCAATGTTGTACCGTGATTGGCATTCGAATGTGCCGCGTCATGGGCGTGATCGGCCATAGCGCCAAGAACGCCGTGAGCGACATGGTGACCATTGTGCTGCAGGGGATTGAGGCCTGGACGCTTGCCGCTCCAGCTTGCCTTGATGTTATCCCAGACGATCTGCCAACCCTTGCCATACACGCTGGAAGTGTTGGTGGCATATTTGTTATTCGTTTCCCACCGAACCTTCGTGATGTTCGTGAAATCTTTGCCATACTTTGCAAAGTCGACCTTCTGGCCGGTCTGGGCGACTGTGATGTAGTCCGTCCCGACCACTTTTTTGCCTTTGTAGGTTGTGAACTTGACACTCTGTTCATCATCCCACGCAGACGCGAGATCGGCGGATTTCAGGGTGAACGTCTCTTTGGTCGGAGAATAGAAAGAGCCCCAACCATAGCCGGTAGAAGTGTTGTCTTCGGCAAGCGAGAAACCGACGCCCGTGCCGTGCAGATCATTGTTATATCCGGTGTGTTCATCCGGATAGAACGTGTTGATGCCGAGTGACGTGAAGAAGTACACCTCACTCCAGTCGAAGCCGCCGCCGGCCTTGGTTCCATTGTAGTTCGACATGTAACCGTAATAGCCGGCGAAGCCGTCAAAACTTACTTTACCACTAGCCATATTGTGTAACCCCCACTTGGGACCACGGAGGATTCCGTGCATGCCGCATAGTTAGCCAGCGCGCTTCCCTAGGGTCAAGTCCGACAATGTGACGTTTTTCTCCGTTCTGCATGGAAACGGACCGACGGCGGTCTGTTGCGCAACTCCACTGAAGCGGTGGTGTACAAATTCGTCGGGATACTGCGCCGTACCTCGTGTTGCGCCGGTGATCGTCTCGTCAGGAGGTATCTAAGCAAAGTAATCAAATGCCCATATTCTCGTCACGACGCTATATGTGACGAGAGTCTGTCGGCTGGAGTTCCGCCCTGATTTTTGCCGCGAGCGGTTCGAGCGCCGGGGGGGCGGCCAGCGCACGGCCGTGCAGTTTCAAATCCAGACCTGCAACCCGCGGTAGAATGTGAAAATGAAAGTGAGGAATACTTTGGCCCGCGGCGGTGCCGTTAAGCTGAACGATCATCAGCCCCGGACAGGCAAAGGCGCTTTTCACCGCTCTTGCGACTTTTTGTGTCGTCCGGACCGTTGCCGCAAGCCCTTCGCCGGACAAGTCAAAAATGCCCTCTGCCGGCTCTTTCGGTATGACGAGCGTATGGCCTTCGACTGACGGCATGATGTCCATGAATGCCAGCGTGAGCGCATCTTCGTAGACGACCACGCTTGGCAATTCATGGCGCAGGATTCTGGCAAAGACGTTGTCGGGATCGTACGGCACCGTGGTCATCCTTCTTTCCGGAAAGGGGCGTATCCTGTAAGTTCGCTTATCTGGCGTGCCACAACTTCGCGTTCGTGGGCGAGATAATCGGCAACGGCGCGGCGAAGCCCGGCGTGCGCAATGAAGTGAGCGCTATAGGTCGGCACGGGCATATAGCCGCGCAGGAGCTTGTGTTCGCCCTGGGCGCCAGCTTCGACCTTTCGCAGTCCCTTGGCTATTGCGAAATCGATTGCCTGATAGTAGCAGGTCTCGAAGTGCAGGAACGGAACGAACTCGATCGCGCCCCAGTTGCGCCCGAATAACACCCCATCGGCAAAGAAATTGAGCGCGCCGGCGATCGCCCGGCCCGCGCGGCGTGCGATGATGAGCAGCATCTGGTCGCCCATTTCGGCGCCTGCGCGGCTAAAAAAATCACGGGTAAGATAGGGCCGCCCCCATTTCCGGTCGCCTGTGTCCATATAGAAGCGGAAAAATTCGTCCCATCTTGCTTCGGTCAGGTCGCGTCCGCAAAGCCATTCGAATTCCACGCCCGCGTCGCGCACGGCTTTACGCTCCTTACGCAAATTCTTGCGCTTGGACGACGAAAGATGGCTGAGGAATTCGTCGAAGGTGCGATAGCCGCGGTTTTCCCAATGAAACTGTTGGTCCGTACGCTGCAGATATCCGGCTGCGCCGGCCGCTTTCCATTCGATTTCCGTGAGAAAGGTTACATGCAGAGAGGACGCGCCGAGTTTCTGCGCCGCGGCGGCACCAGCTTCGAGGAGCAGGATCCGGGTCGCCGCCGCATCCGCGCCAGCCGCCACCAGGAGTCGCCGCCCCGTTACCGGCGTGAAGGGCACGGAGGCCTGGAGCTTGGGGTAGTAGGCTCCACCGGCGCGTTCGAACGCGTCGGCCCAGCCATGATCGAAGACGTATTCGCCCTGCGAATGGTTTTTCAGGTAGAGGGGCAGCAGGCCCGTGATTTTGCCGCCTGTTTCCACGACCAGATGGCAGGGCCGCCAGCCAGTGCGTACCGTGGCCGAGCCGGAGTCTTCCAGGGCCGCGAAGAATTCGTAGCGGGTGAACGGGTGCGGATCGGACACACCGTCGGGATTGGCGCATGCATTCCAGGCATGCTGGCCGATATCCGCCGCGGCCGCCGCAAGGCGCGCTGTGCCGTTCGGGACCGTCACGCGATTTCGAATATCGCCTCTACTTCCACGGCAACATTGCGAGGAAGCGAGCCTGCGCCGACGGCCGCACGGGCGTGGCGGCCGGCATCGCCGAAAATATCGACGATGAGATCTGATGCGCCGTTTGCGACTTCCGGGTGTTGCGTGAAACCCGCGACAGCGTTGACGAAAACACCCAGCTTTGCACATCGTCTCACGCGTTCGAGATCGCCGCCGCAGGCGGCCTTAAGCTGCGCCACGACGTTTATCGCGCAGAGCCGCGCTGCCGCTTTTCCGTCTTCGAGCGACAATTCTTTGCCGATCGTGCCCATATATTTGAGTCCATCGGCTGCCAGCGTCACCTGACCGGAAATGAACACCAGATTGCCGGCGACAACGTACGGGACATAGCTTGCCACGGGCGCTGGCGGGGCGGGCAAAGCAATATCCAGTTCCATAAGGCGCGTTTCGATGCGTCCGGCCATGTTACCCTCCTGGCGTGTCGCGGAGCCTAGCGCCCCATCGCGTCTCGTGCGAGGGGCTCCCGCGCCGCAGCGTGAGCCGCTATAGAGAGCCATGATAAACAGACTGGATGCTGACGATCCTTGCCCGGCGCGCGACGGATACGGGATGCCCGCCGAATGGGCAACGCATACGCGAACCTGGATGTGTTGGCCGTGTCGCGTGGAAGTCTGGGGTGGACCCGAGGGGTTGCTTCGTGCAAAACAGGCTTACGCCCGCGTAGCCCGTGCGATTTCGTCGTTCGAACCAGTCACTGTTGCTGTCCGCCCGCAGGATGCGGCGGAGGTGGAGCTTGCGTGCGCGGGAAAAACACAAGTCTTTCCGGTGCCGCTTGACGATTCCTGGGCTCGCGATACCGGGCCGACCTTTCTCCTTGCCGGGAGCGGTGCGTGCGCAGGAGTCGCGTGGCAGTTTAACGCCTGGGGCAACAAATATAATTCGTATACAGATGATAAAGTTTTTGCGCGCCGTGTCCTCGAATCTATCGGTGCCGACATATACCGCGCACCGCTCGTCTGCGAAGGGGGCGCCATCCATTCGGACGGTGAGGGCACGCTCCTCACCACCGAGCAATGTCTGCTCAACCCCAACCGCAATCCTAACCTTGACCGCCAGGAGATCGAAGAACGCCTCGCGCTTTTCACCGGCGCGCGCCGCATAGTATGGCTCGGCGATGGGTTCTCGGACGAGGAAACCGATGGCCATGTCGACAATATCGCCTGCTTCGCCGCACCCGGCCGCGTGATTGTAGGTGTACCGGCGTCGAAATCGCATCAGGATTACGAACCGGTCATGGACGCCATCGGTCGGCTCGCCGGAGCGCGCGATGCGCATGGGCGTGCATTCGAGATCGTGGAGATGGTGCAACCCATGCGAACACGACTGGATTGGCGGGGTCGGCCCCTTGCGGCCAGCTACGTCAATTTCTACTTGCCAAATGGCGGTGTTGTGATGCCTGCCTTCGATGATCGCAACGACGAGAATGCGCGCGCGATCTTGTCGGACAGTTTTCCGGGGCGTGATATATTGCAGGTCGATGCGCTCGACATTGTTGAAGGCGGCGGGGGCATTCACTGCATCACGCAGCAGGAGCCCGCATGCGAAACGTAACCTTCGGCGCGGCGCAATTCGCCTGCTCCTGGGATCGCGGCGCCAACGTCGCGAAGGCCAAAGAGCTGGTGCGGGCCGCCGTTGCGCGGGGCGCACAGCTTGTGCTGCTCGAGGAACTTTTCGAAACGCCCTATTTTTGCCAGGACCAGCTGGCCGAGCATTTCTCGTTAGCGGCGCCTTTCGAAGGCAACCCACTCATCGCGGAAATGATGGAACTCGCGAAGACGCTCGGTGTCGTCTTGCCCATCAGCTTTTTCGAGCGCGCGGGCCTCGCCTATTTCAATTCGCTCGCCATGGTGGACGCGGACGGCCGTGTCTTGGGCGTCTATCGTAAGTCCCATATTCCCGACGGGCCGGGCTACCAGGAGAAATTCTATTTCACGCCCGGCGACACTGGCTTCAAAGTTTGGTCAACGCGGATCGGCACGATCGGTTGCGGTATCTGCTGGGACCAGTGGTTTCCGGAAGCCGCGCGTGCAATGGCGCTCATGGGCGCGGAAGCGTTGCTCTATCCGACCGCCATCGGCAGCGAGCCGCCGCCGGCGCCGCCCGTCGACAGCCGCGATCATTGGCGACGGGCGATGCAGGGGCATGCCGCCGCCAATTACATGCCGCTGGTGGCGTCCAACCGGATCGGAACGGAGAAAGGCCGCGCGGGCGAAATGACGTTTTATGGGTCGTCTTTCATCGCCGGCCCGACCGGCGAAATTGTGAACGAATTGTCACGGACGGAGGAAGGCATTGTCGTCGCGACATTCGATCTCGATGAGATTGCGCTCGCACGTGCGTCCTGGGGCCTGTTCCGCGACCGCAGGCCAGACCTCTATGGCGGGCTGGGCAGCCATGACGGCTTCAAACGCTGAACTTCAGTCGGCGAAGCTTCTGCCTTTACCAACCGCGTCCCGGCCGAAACGCGCACGTACGCGATCCATTGCACGCTCCGAAGCGGCGCGCTTCGTCGAGCTTTCGTCGACGAGATCGTTTGCGTCGCATTGGGCGGCTGGACAGAGATTGCTCAGCCCCACACCCAGCAAGCGAAAGGCCGTGCCGTCTGCCTCGCGCCGCAGCGCCGTTCGTGCGGTCCGGAAAATGCGATCGGCCAGTTGTGTGGGCAGATCGAGCGAGAGGCTGCGGGTTCTGATCCTGAACGTTGTCGTCTTGAGCTTCAGTACGACTGTGCGTCCGCCCACACCGTAGGTTTTCGCGCGTGCGGAAACCCGCTCGGCCTGCGCCCAGAGAATTTTTTCCAGCGCCTCGTAGCCGCACAGATCGCGCGCAAAAGTGGTTTCCGAGGAAATGGTCTTCATTTCACCCACAGGATCCACGGGACGTGTGTCTTCGGCATGTGCCAGGCGCGACAGCCATAGCCCGGTATTGCCGTAGCGCCGTGCGAGTTCCCGCGGATCGGCGTCCTGCAATTGCGCGATATGTGCGATGCCGTCCTTCGCCAGTCTTGCCTGTAAAGCCTTTCCTGCGCCGCGGATGAACCCCACAGGCTTGTCGCGCAGAAAAGTCAGTGCTTCGCTCCGCCCGATGACCGCAAAGCCGCGGGGTTTGTCGAACTCGGATGCAAGCTTGGCGAGGAATTTGTTGTAACTCAAACCGATCGAGGCGCTGATGCCGATCTCGGCCTCGATACGCTTCGCCAGTCGGGCTACCGTTTTCGCGGGACTCATGCCGTGCAGTCGTTCCGTTCCCGAAAGATCGAGATAGGCTTCGTCCAGCGACAGCGGTTCGACAAGTGGTGTCAGAGCACGCATGGCCGCCCTTACGGCACGCGAAACCTCCGAATATTTCGCCATGTTCGGACGGATGACCACGGCATGTGGGCACAGACGCAGCGCCTGAAACATAGGCATTGCGGATTTCACTCCGTAGACGCGCGCCACATAGCAGGCGGTCGAGACCACGCCGCGTTTGCCACCTCCCACGATCACGGGCTTGTCCAGAAGCGAGGGGTCGTCGCGCTTTTCGATTGACGCGTAGAATGCATCGCAATCGAGATGCGCGATGGCGAGGCAGTCCAGTTCGTCATGGACCAGAATTCTGTGGCCGCCGCAGGTCCGGCATCGTTTGGCGCCTTCGTTGGCGTCCGCCAGACAGTCGCGGCAGAAGGCGCTCACCAGGGAACAGGCTCGGCCATTGCGTCCTGGCGCCACAGCCAGGCCGCACCTCGCACGCCGCTCGAGTCTCCGTGACGGTTTTTCAAGATACGCGCGGGCGCTTCGGGCGCAAACGCGTAGGCCGTCACACGATCCGGCAACTCGCGATAGAGCGCATCTATATTGGACAGTCCTCCGCCCAGGACGATCGCATCGGGGTCCAGAATATTGATGAGGGTTCCGATCGCGCGTGCGAAACGGTCCAGGAATCTTTCCATGGCGGCGGTCGCGCTGGCGTTGCCCGCGGCAGCCAGGTCGGCGATTTGAGCGGCCGTGAGTTTGCGACCGGTTTCGCACTGGAATTGCCGGGCAAAGGCGGGGCCGCTCACCCAGCTTTCGATGCAGCCCCGCCGGCCGCAATAGCAGAGGGGACCGGGAGTTTCGTCAGCGTATGGCGCCGGCAGGGGGTTGTGGCCCCACTCGCCGGCAATCGAATGGGCGCCTGTCAGCACATTGCCGCGGACGCAGATGCCGCCCCCGATTCCTGTCCCCGCAATGATGCCGAACACCACTTCATAGTCGGCCGCCGCGCCGTCGGTCGCTTCGGAAAGGACAAAACAATCTGCGTCGTTGGCGACCCGCACCGGGCGCGAAAGCGCGGCAGCCAGATCCCTGTCGAGCGGGTGGCCGATCAGGTGGGTGGCATTGGAATTCTTCACGAGCCCGGTTTTTGTACTGATCACGCCGGGAATGGCGACGCCGAGACTTCCGCGACTACCGAGTTCCGCTTCCGCGGCGAGCACCAGATCGCGGACTGCCGAGACGACGGCAGCATAGTCCTCTTTCGGTGTTCCGGCGCGTTGACGCAGAACGATATCGCCCCGTTCATCGAGCGCGACAATCTCGATTTTGGTACCGCCGAGATCGACACCAAGGCGCATCACAGTTCCACCGCGAGATGCCGGCGAATAAAAGCATCGGCTTCACGCCATGTATCCGCTCGCAAATGCGCGTCGGCGCAGGGTGGCAGCAACCCCCGGAGCCTTTCGTCGCCGACAAGGTGAATACGAAAGACGTCGGGCGCGACCTCTGCGGCGGAGGCAAGATGCTGAGGGATGTCGTCGACGAAAAAGACGGGTTCGCCGGCGCGGCGTGCCAAGGCCTTGACCGCAGGTCCTTTGGCGCCGGCATTGACGAGCAGCGGAAAGTCGAAGCCCAGCGCGGCGAGGTTGCGCAATCGCGGCTGTGCCTGTTCGGGTGTGATGTTGGACAGAACGACGATGTCGAGCAACGAGCCCAGCCCGGACAGAATTTCCGGCGCCCCGTCAACTGCTTTCAGGGAATCCAACTCCGAGCGGAATTCATCGAGCAGGCTCGTTACCTCAACGTCGAGTGCGGCTGCTCCTGTGTCGAGCCATTTGACGTTGCCGTGCAACCGATAGCTCGATAAGTCGAGGAACAGGCCGCGTTGGCGCAGAAACTGGTCGAAGCCGTCGACGAAACGCAGCAAAACTTCGTCGGCGTCAACGATCAGTAGTGGGCGATCGGGCATGACGCGAACCGTCGCCGCCTGGAGGTGGAACGTCTCGAAGGCGCTCATCCCTGGGACAAAGCGCGGCGCGCCATGTGTATCTCCTTCGGGTCGAACGATTCCTCCCCGCAGAAACCCAGGAGCAAGTCATCGTCGGCCAGCAGGAAATCGAGCACGCTGGCCAGAAAATCCTTGTCGCCGGCGCGAGCCCGCAGTTCTGCCGGTTCGACGCCGGAAACCTCGACGAAACGGGCGATCGCCGACCCGGAACTGGCCAGGTAGGCCAGTCCTCTGAGGGCTGTGATTTCGGCTGTTGCCGGGGAAACAGAAGCGGTCATCGTCAACAGAGCGTTAAGACATCGGGCCTAATACTGATCACAATGGGAACGAGGCCGGGAGATGTTCCGGCGGGGGCCGGCAATTGGGCGCGTGATCGCTTCGGAGAGTCAAGCATGGACGCGAAGACGAAAACAGTCTTGATCGTCGAGGACAACGACCTCAACATGAAGCTGTTCCACGATCTTCTGGACGCCCACGGCTATAACATTCTGCAAACGAAGGACGGCATGGAGGCTCTCGACATTGCACGCGAGCAGCGTCCCGACCTGATCTTGATGGACATCCAGTTGCCCGAAGTTTCCGGCCTTGAAGTCACCAAATGGCTCAAGGAAGACGACTCGCTGAAGGCCATCCCGGTCGTGGCCGTTACCGCGTTCGCCATGAAAGGCGACGAAGAGGTCATCCGCCAAGGCGGATGTGAGGCATATATATCGAAGCCGATTTCCGTTACCGGGTTCCTCGATACCGTTCGCCGCTTCATCGGCTAGATACCATGACTGCCAGGGTCCTCGTCGTCGACGACATCCTCTCAAACGTCAAACTCCTCGAAGCGAAGCTTACGGCGGAGTATTTCGAAGTCGTCACCGCGTTCAACGGCGCCGATGCCCTGACCAGGATCGAACAACACGATGTCGATATCGTGCTACTCGATGTGATGATGCCGGGCATGGACGGTTTTGAGGTTTGTCGGCGAATCAAACGCAATCCAAACTCAGCACATATACCGGTCATCATGGTGACCGCACTCGACCAGGTGAGCGATCGTGTTGCCGGTCTGGGCGCGGGCGCCGACGATTTTCTCACCAAACCGGTCGACGACGCGGCACTGTTCGCCCGCGTGCGCAGTCTCGTCCGTCTCAAGATGATGACGGACGAACTTCGCATGCGGGAAGCCACCGGTCACAGCATGGGTCTGATAGACCCCACCGAAACGTTCGCCGACGCGCAGCCCACGGGGCGAATCCTTATTATCGAAGATCGGCCGGAATCGATCGCCTGGTTTTCCTCGGCGCTGCATCCGGCGAACGAGGTTTTCGCAGTCGATTCGTTTGAAGAAGCCCTGGTGCGCGTCAGGGGAGGCGATTTCGATTTGATCGTCGTGAGCCTGGGATTGCGCGGCTTCGACGGTTTGCGGCTTTGCTCGCAGCTGCGCTCGTTGCCCGAGGGGCGCAACGTTCCTATTCTCGTCCTCGTCAGCGATGGCGATCGCCGTAAGCTCACGCAAGCCCTCGAAATGGGTGTCAACGACTATCTCACTCGGCCGATCGACAAGAACGAACTGGTGGCGCGCGTGCGCACACAACTGCGCAAGAAGCACTACGCAGATCGCCTGCGGCAAAATGTTCAGCTTTCGGTCGAGATGGCGATCACCGACCAACTCACCGGACTGTACAACCGGCGCTATCTGAGCCGCCATATCGATACTTTGGTAGCGAGCACGCTCAAATCCGGTAAACCCATCGCGTTCCTTATTCTCGATATCGATCATTTCAAAGCGGTCAACGACTCCTATGGCCACGATATTGGGGACGAAGTGCTGCGCGAATTCGCCACGCGCATTTCAGCCAATATCCGGGGCATCGATCTCGCCTGCCGGTATGGCGGTGAGGAATTCGTGGTGGTTATGCCGGACACCGACATAGCGCTCGCCAGCACGGTGGCCGAGCGTCTGCGGGGGAGCGTCGAAAAAACGCCGTTCACGATCAGCCGGTCGCCGCATGCAATCCAGGTAACCGTCAGCATCGGCATTGCGGATACCGAGGGCGGCAGCAGCGAAACGGCACAGACACTTCTCCGACGGTCCGACCAGGCCCTGTATCGGGCCAAGCGCGACGGGCGCAATCGCGTTGTCGCTGACGCGGCTTAGACGACTTGCCCAGATGGTCTGCCGCACGCATTGCTGGCGGTGAGCGAATTCGTTAGTTTGCCGCCGCCATACACTGGGAATTTGTCGATGAATGAGGCCGTAAAACGCGAGGGAACAGCCGTTCCCACGGCATTGCTCGCCGGCGATCGCCACAAAGCCCAGCGAACCACGTTGCACAGCATGGCCGGCACCCCCGCTTCCGCACGGTCGAACCCCCGGGCATTGAAAGACGCCAACAAGTTTATTGGCGAAGGGCAGACGGCCTTCGGCAGCGGCAACATGGTCTTGGCGGAGTTGCGCGCGAAGAAAGCTCTGGAAGCCGTTCCGGAATATCCCCCCGCCCTGCAACTCCTCCGGCAATGCAAACAAAACACGGATGGCGGCGGCCCGGAGCATGAAGCGGTGCTGCGCCGGATTCTTCGTCAGGATCCCAATGATCTGCAGGTGACGTGCGAGCTTTGTTACGTGCTGTTCTCCCGCGGCGAAACGGAAGAATGCGAGCAACTTGCGCGCAGTGCGATACGGCTTGCGCCCACCAATCCAAGGCTGCACAGCGTGCTGGGCTTGCTGCTCTCGCAATCCAATCGGGCTGCAGCCGGCGAATTTCACCTCCGCCGCGTCATTGAACTTGAAGGTGAAACAATAATCGTCGTCGGCAATCTCGCCAATTGCCTGCGGATGCAGGGGAAGTTCGACGAAAGCGAAGCCTGCTATCGCAAGGTGACGGCGCTGGAGCCGAAAAACGCGGATTTTTGGGAAGGCTGGAGTCGGCTCGAAGAGGAACGTGCCAATATTCCGCGGGCCTGGGAACTGCTCGCGGAAGCGGAAAAAGTTTCCGAGGACAAAGCGAGCCTGTCGCTTTTCCGCGCCACGCTTCTCGGCCGCGACGGAAAGAATGCGGAGGCCGTCGAAGAACTAACGCGCGGCCGCGAAGGCGAAAAGCGGCTCCCTGCAATCCCATTGCTGGAAAGGGGCCGTCTCTATGACAAGATGGACCGCTTCGACGAGGCATGGGCGGATTTCCTGGAAGGGAACCGGCTCATCCGCGAGGTCCAGCACAAGCGTTATGCGGACAAGTACGCCAAAGAGCTCGTGGCGGACCTGACGCGTTTCTTTATGCGCACGCGCATGAAACTCATTCCTCGGGCCGAGCGCGACGAGTCCGCGCCACAACCCATCTTCATCGTGGGGTACCCGCGCTCCGGAACGACGATGGTCGAACAGACCTTGACCGCGCACCCGCTCATAACTGCCGGCGATGAACTGGTATTCATCAACGATCTTACGCGCATCGGACCACGCTGGCTCGGCAGTCCCAATCGCTATCCGGGTTGCCTGACGGATCTGTGGATGGGCGATAACCAGCACGTGCCAAATCAATTCCGCGACTATTACCTAAAACGCTCGCAGGAGTTGGATCTTTTTCAGGACGGCGCGAAATTCTTCACCGACAAGATGCCGCTCAACGAAACGCATATGGGCCTCATCCATATCCTGTTTCCGCATTCGCCGATCATTCATGTGCGCCGTCATCCGCTAGACATTCTGACGTCGAATTTCTCGAATTTTCTCACGCATGGTTTCAATCAGGCATTCGACGTGAAGACCATCGCGCAACACTACGCGCTGGTCGACGGGCTTGTGCACCACTACAAGGAACAGCTCGATCTCAACTACCTGGAAGTGCGGTATGAGAACCTCGTCGCCGATCAGGAAAAGTATGTGCGGCAGATGCTCGATTTCATCGGCGTCGAGTTCGACCCACGCTGCCTTTCGTTCCACAAAAACCAACGCATCGCGCGTACGGCGAGCTATGCCCAGGTGACCGAAAAGCTCTACGACAAATCCGTTTTCCGCTATCGTCACTATCGCAAATATCTGGACGAGGCCGTCGCCATCCTGCGACCGACGCTCACTCGTCTGGGGTATGCCACGGAATAGACACGACCGTTTCGATCCCGCGAGGACGCGCGTCAGGAAGCGGTTGTGCTTTCCGGCACGGCCGGTGCCAGGACCTTGTCGATCGCACGCAACAGCGCCGCGGGCTCCTGCGCGCCGGAGAGAGCGTATTTGTTGGCGAATATGAATGTCGGCACGCCGCTGATGCCCATATTGTGCGCCAGTTCATCTTCGCGCGCGACGATGTCGCGGTCCGCATCCTGGTTCAACAATTTGCCGACAAGCTCTGCATCCATTCCGGCGCCTGCCGCGATCGCGATGAGCGTCGCTCTGTCGCCGATATCCGCCCCGTTTTCGAAATAGGCCGCAAAAAGGCTCTCGACGACGACATCCTGGAGCCCCGCCGAGCCAGCCCAGCGAATGAGGCGGTGGGAATCCGTCGTGTTCGGCGTGCGCGCGATGCGCTCGAAAGCGAAGGCGATGTTTTCGCCGGCGCCGGCCGCGCGGATCGCGTCCGCCATCGCAGCGGGACGCGGGCCTTCGCCGAACTTCGCCCTAAGGTAGGCTTTACGGTCCACGCCTTCGGGCGGGACGGTCGGATCGAGACGGTAAGCGCGCCATGTGATGTTGAATGCAACATTGGAGCGTTGGGAAAGCGCACGCTCAAGCCGTCGCTTTCCGACGAAACACCACGGGCAAACCGTGTCGGAGACGATATCGATCTGCATGATTGCGAACATACAAGCCAGGGCGGTTTCCAGCAAATCGCAGAATGTCTTAGTTTTGCGCAGGTTAATCCGGAGAAAAGCATGACTCATATCGATCTGACGGGCCAAACGGCGTTCGTGACGGGCGCCACGAGCGGGCTCGGGCGACGTTTTGCCAAAGTGCTTGCCGCGGCTGGCGCAAGAGTCGCCGTGGCCGGCCGCAGGCTCGATCGGCTCGAGGCATTGCGGGAGGAGATCGGCAACGACCAAGTCGCCTGCATAACGCTCGATGTGACAGACGATGCGCGGCTGGCGCCGGCGCTGGACGAGGCCGAAGCGGCTCTCGGGCCGATAGGCATTCTCGTCAACAATGCCGGTGTGAACGTTCAGGGGTTTGTCGCCGATCAATCGGCCGCCGATTTCGACGCCGTGTTCAATACCAATCTGCGCGGTCCGCTGCTGCTCGCAAAGGAAACGGGACGGCGGATGATAGCGCGGGGCAAGGGCGGTCGCATCGTCAACATCGCTTCGATCGGCGCATTCCGCGTGCTGCCGGGGCTCTCCGCGTATTGCATCTCGAAAGCCGGCATCGGCATGATGACGCAGTGTTTGGCGCGCGAATGGGCGCGCCATGACATCAATGTCAACGCGATCTGCCCCGGCTATATCGAGACGGAGCTCAACAGCGCCTGGTTTCACAGCGAACGGGGCGAGGCGCAGATTCGTTCCTTTCCGAAACGCCGGCTGGCGCAAGAAGAGGATCTTGATGGTACGCTTCTCCTGCTCGTTTCCGATGCGTCGCGCGCCATTACCGGCTCGCTGATCACGGTGGATGACGCGCAATCGCTCTAGAAATCTGGATTCTTTACGCCGTCACGGACAGCAGCTAAGACCAAGACATACGAAGGAGAAGGTAAATGGGACCGCTGGCCGGTATTCGAGTCGTGGAATTTCAGGGCATCGGGCCGGGGCCTTTTGCCGCCATGCTGCTCTCCGATATGGGCGCTCAGGTCATTCGCATTGACCGCAAAGGTGGCCGCCCGATGCGGAAGGAAGACGTCACCTATCGCGGGCGGCGCGCGGTGGCGCTGGATTTGAAAAAGCCGGAAGCGGTTGAGGCGGTGCTTAGACTAATCGACCGGGCAGACGCGTTGATCGAAGGCTTTCGCCCGGGCGTGATGGAACGGCTGGGCGTCGGACCGGATGTATGTCTCGGCAGGAATCCGCGTCTGGTCTATGGCCGCATGACGGGGTGGGGACAGACCGGGCCGCTGGCGCTGGCTGCCGGCCACGACATCAACTACATCGCGCTTACGGGCGCGCTGCATGCGATCGGACACGCGGACGGCCACCCCGTGCCGCCGCTCAATCTCGTCGGCGATTTCGGCGGCGGTGCGCTGTATCTAGCCTTTGGAGTTGTCTGCGGTCTGCTTGAAGCGTCGAAATCGGGCAAAGGGCAGGTCGTCGATGCGGCCATGACGGACGGCGCGGCATCTCTGATGGCGATGTTCTACGGGATGCTGGCGCAAGGTCTTTGGCAAGACAAGCGTGGTGTCAATCTGCTCGATGGCGGCGCGCATTTCTACGGCGCTTATGAAACCATAGATGGAAAATGGATTGCGCTGGGCTCGATCGAGCCGCAATTTTATCGCGAACTGATGGAGAAAGCCGGTCTCCTGGATTCCGCGTTCGAAGCACAGATGGATCGTGAAGCGTGGCCCGAACTCAAGGAAAAGATCGCGGCGGCCGTACGGTCCAAAACACGGGAAGAGTGGGACGCGCTCATGCTGGGCAGCGATGTCTGCTACGCGCCGGTTCTTTCGCTGGCTGAGGCGCCCCAGCATCCCCACAATGTCGCGCGCCAGACGTTCGTGGAAGTGGCGGGAGTTATGCAGCCAGCGCCAGCGCCGCGCTTCAGCCGCACGGTGGCCGAAGTGCAAGGTCCGCCCGAAAGCGCCAACAATAAGGCTGCACTTTCCGAGTGGGGATTCTCGCGTGACGAAATCCGGCAGCTCGAATCTGTGGGCGCTATCTAGAGCGGCACGGATGAGCGCGCTTCCCGGCACGACAGGACGGCGGCGCGTCTACCTGATGCGTCATGGCCATGTCGACTATTTCTCGCCGGAAGCGGTGAAAAGCCCCAATGCGCGCGATGTGGCGTTGACCGCGAAGGGGCGCGGGGAGGCGGATGCGGCGGCACATGCTTTCATAAATGTCGCGCTGGACCGGGCGATCTGTTCGGGTCTGCCGCGTACGAGAGAGACCGCCGAGATCGTGCTCTCGCGCTCTGTCAGCCCGCCGGCACTGGAGACCGAGCCCGCGCTCGTCGAGATCCATGGTGGCTGGGCGAATGTAACGAGTCGCAAGGAACTGACCGCCGCCATGTCGTTCCACCTTGAGCGTGCAGCGGAAGACGGCGCCACGATGCTAAAAGGTGGCGAAGCATTCGTCGCAGCGCAGGCGCGCGCGCTGGACGCGATACAAAAACTTCTCCGCGAGCCCGGCTGGCGGCAGATTCTCATTGTCGCGCATGAAGGCATCAACCGGCTGATCCTGAGCTGGGCCGCCGGCGCGGGACTTCGCTCCACCGGCGCCTACGAACAGGACACCGGCTGCATCAACGTCATCGATTTCGACATGATGCCGGCCGAAGACGGCTCGCCAGGCCCGCAGATCGAGCGCGTGCTCATCAAGGCGCTCAATCTCACGCCTTATAACTATCTGAAGCACGGCATGAACATGAGCAGCCTCGAAGCGATCTTCGCGCGTGATGAGGACAAGGAGACCGGCGAGAATACTTCGGTGCTATAGCGACAGCTCGCACCACACCGGCACGTGGTCCGAAGGTTTCTCGCGGCCGCGCACTTGCTTGTCGATGCCGGAACCCTGCAGGCGGTCGGCGGCCTGCGGCGACAGCAGGATATGGTCGATGCGAATGCCGTGGTCCTTCTGCCAGGCGCCGGCTTGATAATCCCAGAAAGTATATTGATGCGTCTGCGCATGACAGGCGCGGAACGCATCGGTGAAACCCAGATATTCGATTTTTCTCAGCGCCGCGCGCGACTCCGGCTGGTACAGCGCATCGCCTGCCCAGGCTTTCGGATCGTAGCAATCGTCGGGCGACGGGATCACATTGAAGTCTCCCATCAGGGCCAGCGGCTCCTCGAAGGCGAGCAGATCCTTTGCGCGCCGCGCAAGGCGCGCCATCCATGCGAGCTTGTATTTGAACTTGTCCGTGCCGATGGGGTTGCCGTTCGGCGCATAGATGGAGGCGACGCGCACCATGCCCTTTTCGCCGGGCACGAGCGCCTCGATGTAGCGCGCATGGTCATCGCCGTCGCCGCTGGGCAGGCGAAGGGTCACGTCCTCCAGCGGGCGCTTCGACAGGATGGCGACGCCGTTGTAGGTTTTCTGTCCGTGGACGGCGCAATTATAGCCGAGCGATTGGAACGCATCGGTGGGAAACGTGTCGTCCGTTGTTTTGATTTCCTGGAGGCAGACGACGTCCGGTGCCGCTTCCTTGAGCCAGAGGCAAGCTGCCTCAAGCCGTGCCTTGACCGAATTGACATTCCACGTCGCGAGCTTCACGTCGCCGTCACTATACGGAAAACGAGGTGCCGCAGCCGCAGGACGAAGTGGCGTTGGGATTGTTGACCTTGAACGCCGCCCCGATCAGATCGTCGACGAAGTCGATTTCCGCGCCTTTGAGGAATTCCAGGGAAACCGGGTCCACGAGGACCACGGCCCCGTCACGCTCGATCACGAGATCGTCTTCCAGGCGGCTGTCGTCGATGGCGAAATTGTACTGAAAGCCGGAGCAGCCCCCGCCCGTGACCGCCAGACGCAGCATGGCAGGCGCCGTCTCCGCCCTCAAAATGGCCGCGATCCGCTTCGCAGCCCGGGGCGAAACCTTGACGGGAATGGCCGTATAGACGCTCATGCAGGTCCCTTGCGTGGCATACCGGACTCTATGTAGTCCGCAAAGCCGTCGGAGCAAACCCTGCGATGCCGCCTGCCGGACGGCTGTTGCCGCCCCTGTTTGAGCCGCCCAAGGAGTTGGCGCCCTTTGCGACCCGGCCCGCCCACAGCCGCGGCCGCTTCCATCCGGAGGCTGAAAGCGCCACCCGCACCTGTTATCAGCGCGATCGCGACCGGATCATCCATTCCGCGGCGTTCCGCCGCCTGAAACACAAAACGCAGGTCTTCGTACAGCATGAAGGCGACTATTACCGCACGCGGCTCACTCATTCCCTCGAAGTGGCGCAGATCGCCCGTTCGGTCGCGCGTGTGCTCGCCATCGACGAGGACCTGGCGGAGGCATTGGCGCTGGCGCATGACCTCGGCCACACCCCGTTCGGCCATGCGGGCGAGGAGGCGCTCAACGCGGCAACGGCCGGTTTCGGCGGGTTCGACCACAATGCACATGCGCTGCGTCTCGTGACAGAGCTTGAACATCGCTATGCGGATTTCGACGGGCTCAACCTCACCTGGGAGACGCTGGAAGGCCTGGTGAAGCACAATGGTCCGCTAGCGCGCCCTGCCGGTGAACTTTCCGCGCCGATCGCGGAATTCGACGCGCGCTGGCCGCTGGACCTCGGCAGTTGGTGCAGCCTAGAAGCCCAGCTTGCGGCCCAGGCCGATGACATCGCCTATATCAATCACGATATCGATGACGGACTGCGCGCGAGTCTTTTTTCTGTGGACGATCTTGCCTCCGCGCCGCTGGTGGGTCCCCAGGTAGGCGCTATCGTCGCACGTTACGGGGCATTGGAACTGGGCCGGCTTATCGGCGAAATCGTGCGCCGGCTGATGAGCGTTCTCATCGGCGATCTCATCGCGCAGACGCGCCAGCATCTCGCGACGGCGCTGCCTCGATCCGCTCTTGACGTGCGCGCCCGTGGACAGCCGATAGTCATTCTTTCGCCGCCGATGCATCGGGAATTGGCGGCTTTGAAGGCGTTTTTGTTCGCGCATATGTACCGCCATCCACGCGTGACGGGCCCGATGGAGACGGCCAAACGTATCGTTTCCGATCTTTTCGATGTTTTGACGAACGATCCGGCGCTTCTCCCGGCGACATGGAACGCCGCCTGCGGCGAGCCCGGCGATGCGCAGACGGCCGGCACCGTGCGCGACTATATAGCGGGCATGACCGACCGTTTTGCACTCCAGGAGCACCGGCGCCTCTTCCACATCGAAATTTCGCTGTGACGCTGACGAATCGTGATTCGGCAGCTTCCGGGTGCTAGATTTGGTCTTCTAGATTCGAGTGGAGTGCCGCAATGGCAAATTTGGAGCGTGGCGCCTATGAACCGCGCGCAGATAATGTCCGGTCCTTCGACATCGCGGACGAGGACGACCCAGACGACATTGAGGAGGGCTCTCGCCTTCCCCTGCTAATCGTCATTGCGCTTCTCGTTCTGGCCGCGTTCGCAGGTGTCGTCTGGCTTGCCTATACGCAAGGCGTGCAGCGCGGACGTGCCGATGCGCCGCGCCTGATCGCCGCCGAGCCTGGTCCCATCAGAATTGCCCCCAGCAGTCCAGGCGGGGTGCAAACGCCCTATACCGGCCTCAAGATCTATCAACAGCCTGCGCCGGCAGACGCTACAGAGGCGACTGATTCGGACCAGTCCTCGCAAACCGGCGTGACGGCCGTCCCGTCTTCTCCTCCGGCTTTGAGGCCCTCCGCCAATACGCCCCAGGAAGCGGTCGCCCCAAATACGACAGACCAGCAACCTTCCGTGCCGAAACCGGCTGCGGCGGCTCCGAAAATGGAACCCCAGGCACCCTCTGTCGTAGGGAAGGAAGCTTCGGCGACGCAAGCCCCGGCGCCCGCTGCCAATCCCTTGTTGCATACCGGTTCCTATGTGTTGCAGATCGGCTCCTACAAATCGCAGATGGAAGCCGAAGCCGCGTGGCAGGCGTTTCAGGCGAAGCATCCAGTTGCTGGCGGATATCGATCCGATGTGAAAGAGGTCATTCTCGGCGAAAAGGGTACCTGGTACCGGCTGAGACTCGGCTCTTTCCCCGATAAGACGGCGGCAGTGACGTTCTGCGAGAAGCTGAAGGCCGATGGCGGCAATTGCTTCCTGGCGAAATAGCGGCAGCGATCCCGGCTGATCCGATGCGCACAAGGACGATCTACGGTTGTCAGGGCCCGGAGCTGAGTCCCGAAGAGAGGCTTTTTTTGGGGGACGCGAAGCCGTGGGGGTTCATTCTGTTCGCGCGCAACATCGTGGACCGCGACCAGGTGCGCCGTCTCGTGACGGCGTTGCGTGCTTGTGTGGATGACGAAACCGCGCCCGTTCTGATCGACCAGGAAGGTGGACGCGTTGCGCGTCTCAAGCCACCACAATGGAAAGCGCGGGAGCCGGCGGCGCGCTTTGGTGCTCTCCACGAAGTCTCCGCGGGGGCAGCGCGCGAGGCGGCCTATCTCAATGCACGTCTCATTGCGCACGACCTTGCGGAACTCGGGATCAATGTCGATTGCTTACCAGTTCTGGACATGCCGGTCGCCGAGGCAGATGCCGTGATCGGCGATCGCGCCTATGCGCGCGACCCCGCCACCATCATCGATCTCGGCCGCTCCGTGATCGAAGGAATGCTGGACGGCGGCGTGCTGCCCGTGATGAAACATATCCCCGGCCATGGCCGCGCAACGGCGGACACGCATTTTGCCTTGCCGCATGTGACCGTCCCGGTCGAGGAACTGAGCGGTAGCGATTTCGTTCCTTTCCGCAGTCTCAACCATTGTCCCTTGGCCATGACGGCGCACGTCGTTTACGACGCGTTCGATCCGCAGCGTCCGGCGACGACAAGTCCGAAAGTGATTCGCGACGTGATCCGCGGCGAAATCGGCTTCGAAGGCGTCCTCTTGAGCGACGATTTGTCGATGAATGCGCTGAAAGGCACGCTGTCTGTTCGCGCGCGGGCGGCATTGTTTGCGGGTTGCGATATCGCTCTGCACTGCAACGGCAATATCGGTGAAATGCGCGAAGTGGCGTCCGAGGCCAAGCCGCTGTCGGATATTCATCTCAAGCGTGCTGAAGCCGCATTGTCCCATCTCGCGCCGCCGGAGAATTTCGATGTCTCCGCGGCCGAAACACGGCTCACGGAACTCCTGGGAACCTCCGCATGAACGACTTCGACAGCGCGTTCGAGGAGCTGGAATCGCACGCAGCTTCACCTGAAGAAGCCCTCGTGGTTGCCGTGGACGGCTTCGAAGGACCGCTCGATCTGTTGCTGGCGCTGGCCCGCAACCAGAAGGTCGATCTGGCGAAAATCTCGGTGCTGGCGCTCGCGGACCAATATCTCGAATTCATCGAGCGGGCCCGTCGGTTCAACTTGGAACTCGCCGCAGACTATCTCGTGATGGCCGCCTGGCTCGCCTATCTCAAATCGCGTCTCATCCTGCCGCAGGCGACGTCCGGCGGCGAGGAGCCCGCGGCCGATGAAATGGCCACGCGCCTACGCTGGCGTCTGCAGCGTTTGCAGGCGATGCGCGAGGCGGCGGCCCGGCTTATGGCTCGCGACCGTCTGGGCCGCGAGGTCTTTTCGCGCGGACTGCCGGAACCGGTGAACGTCATAAAACTGCCCACGCAGATCGATACGTTGTACGACCTCCTGACCGCCTATTCGGCGCAGCGCGTGAAGCGCGCTGGCGGACAGGCCTATAAGCCCGCGCATGCGCCCGTGCTGCTGATCGAGGAGGCGCGCGCGCGCCTGGAACGCATACTCGGGCGCATCGACGATTGGAACGGGCTGTCGAATCTGCTTCCTTTCGACTGGTCGGGCGGCCCCCGCCGGCGTTCCGCGCTTGCCAGCACTCTGCTCGCCTGCCTGGAACTGGCGCGGGACGGCAGGCTGGAGATGAGACAATTGAAACCGTTCGACGAAGTCTATGTGAAGAACTGCAACGAACAGCGCATCGGGGAGCCCGCATCATGAACCGCGTTATTCGCCCATCTGAAATGCTGTCCGGAATACTGGCCGACAGCGAAATCGAGGCAGAACTCGTGGTTGAAACCGAAACGGAAATCGGAGACCCCGCACCGCCGGCGCTCAATCCCGAACATCTCAGGATGGCGGAAGCCGTGCTGTTCGCGGCCTCGGCGCCGCTGGACGAGAAGGCGTTGGCAACATTGCTGCCGGAGGGCGCGGACCTTGCGGCGCTCTTGGCCGAGCTTCAACAAATCTATGAGAATCGTGGCGTCAAGCTCATGAAAGTCGCGGACAAATGGCAATTCCGAACAGCGCCGGATCTGGCCTTTCTGCTGCGCAAGGAACAGCCGGAACAGAAGCGGTTGTCGCGTGCGGCGATCGAGACGCTGGCAATCGTGGCCTATCACCAGCCCGTCACCCGCGCCGATATCGAAGATATTCGCGGCGTCGCACTCTCCAAAGGTACCATCGACGCGCTGATGGAGGTGGGCTGGGTGAAAATCCGCGGCCGGCGGCGCACGCCCGGCCGTCCCGTCACCTATGGCACGTCGGAGGCTTTCCTCGTCCATTTTGGCCTTGAAAACGTGAGCCATCTGCCGGGCATGGATGAGCTGAAAGCCGCCGGCTTCCTCGAGGCCCTGCCGCCTTCGGGCTTCGACGTGCCCAGCCCCAGCGACGAACTGACCGCCGATGAGGACCCCTATGACGGCGACGAAGCCGCGCCCGCGACCGGCGGCCCCGATCCGATGGAGTTGTGATACGGCGTGATATGCTGCGCCTTCCACGTCGAGCGCGCGGCTAGTCGATGCGCGGTGCGTTTGCTAGGTTCGTCGGACAAGTGCTCGTGGCACTGCTGGTTGCCGCGGAGTGGAGTTCCGCGGCGCGAGCCGCGGACGAATGGTCGTTCCTGAAGTGGCAGATGACGCCGCAACAGGCGAAGGCGGCGCTCGCGGCCAGGGGATTCAAATCGCTCCCGCTCGGCGAAGACGATTACGACATGTACGCCATTCCCTTCGAATCGGAGAGGCATGGTTTCGTCGATGTGTCCCTTCCGCTCCTTCGGTTCGAACGGAAGATCGGAAACGTGAAGACGGTCGATTTTCTTCTGTTCCGCGAGGACCGGCTGGACATGATCGCCGTCAGCACGCCGCCCGACCGGCCCTGTTCCGTATTGTTCGGGCCGATGAAGAATCTCCACGGAAAGCCCGTTCCCGCGCCGCTGGCAGACGGCACGCCAACATCTGTGTATCACTGGCGGTTTGGCGGCAAACTGGCGCGGCTCAAGCTCGAGCAGGATCTTCCCTGCCGCATGCTGATCTGGCCGGGCTAGGAAAAGGTCAATGCGAAAAGCATCTTTCCGTTTCGGCCACTGTCTTGTTGCAATCGTCCTCGCCGCTTTAACAACCGCAGCGCATGCCGACGAATGGTCGTTCCTCTCGTGGTACATGACCGAAGCCCAGGCGACAGCTGCCGCAAAAACCGCGGGACTTGTTCCGCAGAAGGTCACCGACCCCTACGAAAAAAGCATGAACTCCATTGAATTCTACAGCAAACATTTCGGCCTGGTCGACAGTTACGACAGCGAATTGAAGTTCTCCCGCAATCTCGGGGGCGTGACGACGACGGACTATCTGCTGTTTCTCGACGGCCGGCTGCACATGATCGAGGTCAGCATGGCGGACAAGGATTGCTCCGTGTTGTTGCAGCCGATGAAAAGCCTGCATGGCGCGCCGATCGTGAACCCGCCGGACAATGGCGCGGCCCAGCCCCATGTGTTCGACTGGCGGTTCTCGGGAAAATTTGCGCGGCTCGATGTCAATTGGAGCGCGCCATGCCAGATGTTTCTTTGGCCTGGCTAGCATTGAGGCCGCCTTATTCTTCCAATTCCACCACCACCGCTTCGCCGTGTTCCAGCGCGAGCGCGAGTTTACCTTCTCTGAGCGCGCGCGCATCGTTGCCGAACACGTCGGCGCGCCAACCGTGCAATGCCGCGATGCCGTCATCCTCATGCGCGGCAAGCCGCTCGATATCTTCGGAGTCCGCGATGAGGCGCGGCGCCACGCCCGCGATTTCCGCGCGCAGCCGGAGCAGCGTTTTCAACAGATCGATCGCAGACGGCGAGGGTTCCTTTTTGCGGCGCGGACGTTCGGGCGCGATCCCGTCGGGCGGCGGGGATTCGCGGCCGCGCGCAATTTCTTCCAGCAGTGTCTTTCCCAGGCGCGAGGCGGCGAAGCCCTTGGGCACGGCGCGATTGTGCTCGAGCGCTTCGGCCGTCTCCGGCGGATGCGCCGCGATTTCGAGCAACGCTTCGTCCTTGAGGATGCGGTTGCGAGGCTGATCGCGCGTCTGCGCTTCGCGTTCGCGCCAGGCGGCAATGGCGGCCAGGACCGCGAGGAAGCGTTTGTTGTGCGTGCGGGGTTTGAGTCTCTTCCAGGCCTGTTCCGGATCGAGCCTGTAGAGGGCAGGGTCTTTCAGCGCAGCGATCTCTTCCTCGACCCAGGCCGAGCGGCCGGTGCGTTCCAATTGCTTCGCGAGCGCTTCATAGATCACACGCAGATGCGTCACGTCGGCCAATGCATATTCGAGCTGGCGGGTGGAAAGCGGCCGGCGGCTCCAATCGGTGAAGCGGGCGGATTTGTCGATCTCCACATGCGCCAGCCGCCGCGCGAGCGTCTCGTAAGACGCGGCTTCGCCGAAACCGCACACCATCGCCGCGATCTGGGTGTCGAACAGCGGATCGGGAATGACGCCGCCCTGGTGATGGAAAATCTCGATGTCCTGCCGCGCGGCGTGGACCACCTTGACGATCTTTGGGGACCGCAGCAGCGCATAAAACGGCGCGAGGTCGATGCCGTCCGCCATCGGGTCGATAATCGCCTCAATGCCGGGCGCCGCCACCTGGACGAGGCAGAGCTTCGGCCAATAGGTCTGGTCGCGCATGAATTCGGTATCGAGCGCGATGAAGGGAGCGCCCCCAAGCTCGGTCGCGAGCGCCTCGAGGGCCTTGGTCGTGTCCACAATCCGCATGGATTGGCTATAACGGATTCGCGGAGCCGCCGCTGTGAGAATTCGTCAGTTGGCCGTCAATGCCCCTGCAACCCAACGACGCGGCCGGGAAAGCCCGCTGCGTCGAAATAGACAGCTCGCCCCACAAGCTGTTCGTCCAGGATCGTGGCCAGCCCGTTGGGTGCTGGCGCGGCTTTGAGAGTCGCGTGCTTGACGACCTGCGCCTTGCCGCCCTTCAGCGCCTCGCCGATGGGGCGGCCACCTGTTTCCCCAAGCGACAGATGGAGGATGCGGGCGAGGGTAGGGGCGATATCGGCGTTGCCGACGGGGGCCGCATCCGCGAAGCCGGCTTTGAAGTCGGGTCCGGCCGCCGCCATGAAATTGCGTGTGTCGGCGCGGCTGAAACTGCCGTGCATGCCCTGTCCGGTCGTGAGCGAAGTGTCGGCGAGTTCGACGGCGCAGAGTTCCGGGCCCAGCGCGCAGCCCTTGGCATCAAAAGAGCGGAACCCCACCACGATGGCCGGCCGGGGTACTCCGGCCGAGCCGGTGAGGCGGATGGCGCTCAGCGGCAAGGCGCCGGCGAAGTCCCTGGCATCGCCACTCTTTATGAGGTCGTCATCCACAAACAGCGCGCCGATATAGGGCTGGTCGAGCAGCTTTGCGAAAATGCGCTTTGTGTGCTCGCGCGCGTCGGGTCCCGGCGCATAGATGAAATCCGAGCCGCCATTGGCGGCGACGATGGCCTCAGGTGCGTCCGGCGAGGGACCGATGAGGCCGTTGCCTCGGACGGGATGGTCGCCGCTCGCGGGATCGAGTTCCGAATTGCCCGCGTCGGGATCGAAAATCTTCTGCCCGAGCCACGACGCCACGTCGAGCGCGAGGAAGCCGGAGGGATGCGAAGGCGGCGGCAGGACACCATTCTCGTCCGGCACGCTTTTGGCGATGGTCGAGAAACCGTGATCGGCGGTCACGAAAATGTCGGTCGATTTGGCCAGCGACAACGTATCGAGGGTATCCAGCAGGCCTTTGAGGTCGCCATCGGCATCGGCGATGCCGGCATGGCCCGTGGGACCGTTGATGCCGGGCACGGCCGCGCCGGGACTGTCCTGCTCGCCATGCTGCGAGCCGTCGGGATCGCGCGACCAGAACAACAACACGAACGGCTTTCCCCGCTTCTGCAGCGCGGGCAGCACGGCCTTCGTCGCGGCAGCGAGGAAATACGCCTGCTGAGCCTTGTTCGGCACGCCACTGGCCGGCGGCGCGTCCGCGCCGGTGGCCCCCGCGATCTGTTTCGCCAGGTCCGGATCGAGTGCGATCGCGCCCGTCTCCGTGCCGTCGGGGCCGCGGGGGTGGTTGGTGGCGTCGTCGATGACGATCGTCGAGTCGAGACAGCCTAGCCCCTGGATCGCGGCCGGCCCGATCTTACCGATGATCGCGGTTTCGTAGCCGGCGCGCGCCGCCGCACAGATGAGCGAGGCAGGTCCCATATAGCCTTGCCCGAAATGCTGTTTCATTTCGCGCAGGACCGCATCGTCCTCAAGGAACACGACGCTGGTGCCGCCTTTCGCCGCCACCGGAAACCCGGTGAACAGCACATTGGCGTAGTCGCCCGTATCGCCCAGATAATGCCCCGTCGCGATGGCCGAGGCATTGGCTGTGGTGAGCGTAGGATACATCGCGTGGCTGTTGGTGAAATCGACGCCTGTCGCTTTGAGCCGGAACATGGTGGGCGCGGTGTCGGGCGTGACACTCGCATAGCGTAGGCCGTCGGCGACGAAGATGACGACGTTGTGGACCGGCTCCTTGGCCAGGGCCTGCGATTGCGTGGCCGCCAGCAAGGTGAGAGCACAAGCGATGCGACGAAGGTTCACGGCGTTGTTCCCCTGCTATCCATTGGTCTGTTCGACGATGCGGCATTTGTGGCGCGGGCTTGACCATACAGGCCATAATCCGCCACATACCGCGCCTTTTTGCACGAGTCCGTCATGCACGCCTATCGTACACATCGTTGCGGAGACCTGCGCCGGGAAAGCGTGGGCCACCGCGTCCGCGTTTCGGGCTGGGTCAATCGCCGCCGCGATCATGGCGGCCTCCTGTTCCTCGACCTGCGCGACCATTACGGCATCACCCAATGCGTGATCGAGCCGGATTCGCCGGCGTTTACCGAGGCCGACAGATGCCGTGCCGAATGGGTGGTTACGGTCACCGGTCCCGTCGTCGCGCGCACGCCCGAGACGATCAACCCGGAGCTGCCCACCGGCGAAGTCGAGATCCGGATCGAGGAGATCAGGGTCCAGTCCATCGCCCAGGAATTGCCGCTGCCCGTGTTCGGCGAACTCGACTATCCCGAAGACGTGAGGCTCAGGTATCGCTTCCTTGATCTGCGCCGCGAGAGGCTGCATCGCAACATCACGTTGCGCTCGCAGGTCATCCAGTCGATCCGTAGACGGATGGTCGCGCAGGGCTTCACGGAATTCCAGACGCCCATTCTCACCGCGTCGAGCCCGGAAGGCGCGCGCGATTTCCTCGTGCCGTCGCGCATCCACGCGGGAAAATTCTACGCGCTGCCGCAGGCGCCGCAGCAATTCAAGCAGCTCATCATGGTGGCGGGCTTCGACCGCTATTTCCAGATCGCGCCCTGTTTCCGCGACGAGGACGCGCGTGCCGACAGGAGCCCCGGCGAATTCTACCAACTCGATCTGGAGATGAGTTTCGTTACGCAGGACGACGTGTTCGCGGCGGTCGAGCCCGTGCTCGCCGGCGTGTTCGAGGAGTTCGCGGCGGGGCGCAGCGTTTCGTCCACGCCGTTCCCCCGCATTCCCTATAGCGAAGCACTGCTCAAATACGGCTCCGACAAACCGGATCTGCGCAACCCCATCGTCATCGCCGATGTGGGCGATGTGTTCGCGCGCGACGACGTCGAGTTCAAGGCGTTCAAGGGCAAGACCGTGCGCGCCATTCCGGCACCGGGCGCGATGGAAAAGCCCCGGTCGTGGTTCGACAAGATGGTCGACTGGTCGCGCACCGAGCTGGGTGCGGCCGGGTTGGGCTATATCGGAATTGCCGATCTGCAGAGCGATCCGAGCTCGGAACTGTTAAACGTGGTTGCCACGGGGCCTATTGCCAAGTTTCTGTCTCCGGAAGCGAGAAACGAGCTTGTCAAAAGGGCCAACCTTAAGCCCGGCGATGCCCTCTTCTTTTCCGCCGATGCGAAGAAAGACCGGGCGGCCGCAATCGCCGGTCAGGCCAGAATTCGTCTCGGCCGCGAACTCGAACTTATCGGGGAAGGCCGGTTCGAATTCTGCTGGATCGTCGATTTCCCGATGTATGAGTGGAACGAGGACGAGATGAGAATCGATTTCTCTCACAACCCGTTCTCGATGCCGAATTTCGACCGCGAGAAATTCCTGGGCCTCGATCCCGGCGACACCGGGACGATCCTGGGGCTGAACGCGTTCCAGTACGACATCGTCTGCAACGGCATCGAATTGTCGTCGGGCGCGATCCGCAATCACGATCCCGACGTGATGCTCAAGGCGTTCGAGATCGCGGGCTACAGGCGCGAGGAAACCGAAGCGCGCTTCTCGGGCATGCTCAATGCGTTCCGCTATGGCGCGCCGCCCCATGGCGGCACCGCACCCGGTATCGACCGCATCGTCATGCTCATCGCGGGCGAGGAGAATCTGCGCGAGGTGACGATGTTCCCCATGAACCAGCAGGCGGAAGACCTGATGATGGGCGCGCCGTCGGAGGTTTCGCCGCGCCAGCAGCGCGAGCTGCACATCCGAATCGTGGAGCCGGAAAAAACCGCGAACGAATTCCCTGCTAACAGGGAAATTAACAGGGAATAACAGAAGGGGGTTCCATATCCCCGAGCGCAGCGCCGAAATTCCCTGATAAAATTCCCTCAGCTGAGGGAATAACAGGGAATTTGCAGTTGCCCGGTTCCGCGCAGCCGAGTTTCTCCGGTCAGCGTCCGCATCCCTGGCATATCTTCACAATGTCAAAGAGCCACGCGCGCCGCCGGAGCCGGACGCGCTCGATTTGCCGCAATGAATATAACCAATTTGGTTTGTTGTCAACTCTCTAAATCTGGCGACATTTCTGTATACAGAAAAGGATTTCTGTATACAGAAACCGCCTGAAACCTGGACGCTACATTCCGTTATAACCGAAAAGGTTATATCAATAAACCGGAACCGTGGGAAGCCCCATCCCGACGTCACGGGCAATTCGAGGTTCCGGCGACAGGCTGCCTATTCCCCAAACGGCAGCGATTGTTGTGAAGCCGTATCGTGTCGCCGAAACACCACCGCGCTCAAGTCATAGTCGAGGTACACTCGAGGCCTTCGTCAGGGCCATCATCGGCTTCGCTGTCTACAATTCCAGCGGCTGCAATTGCGCGACGCGCTGCGGTTCCCGGCGCCAGATGTCGGACGCATCGACATATAGCTCGACGCCGTTGCCGTCAGGGTCCTCGAAGTAAAGCGACTTGGTCACTTCGTGGTCGATTGGGGTGACCGCGATCCCAGCCGCTTCCAGCTTCGCTTTGGCCTCGCACAACTGAGCCAGGCTGTCGCCGATGTTGAACGCGACGTGATGGAGCCCGACCGCGGACTCGCTGCGACTGCTGCCTTCGCCGCTCACCTCCATCACGGCAAAATCGTGATGATTGCCGAGCGTGAAGAACGACATCTTCAATCCGTTCTCGTCGAAGCGGGCGCAAACGGGGAGGCCCAGCACCCCATTGTAGAATTGCTCGGCCCGCTTGGTGTCCGTCACACGCAACACCACATGCCCCAGTGCTTTGATCCGCATTGTTGTTCCCCTCCCTGACCAAACAACCACGCCGATTTGAAGACTACGATACGCCTTTCCGCGCGCGTTAAACAGCGCGCAGCGCGCCGGGATTGCCTTGGGGCTTCCGGTTCGGCGGCGGTCGTGTTTTGCTGTTGCGCATTCAGAGGCCGCCATGACATCCGCGCTATACGATCGCATCGGTGAGGGATATTCGCGCGCGCGCCGCCCTGATCCCCGCATTGCCGCCGCAATTTCAACGGCGCTGGGCGATGCGAAATCCGTGATCAATGTCGGCGCCGGCACGGGTTCCTACGAGCCGACCGATCGCGACGTTCTGGCTGTCGAGCCTTCCGATCTGATGATTGGCCAGCGGCCGGCCGGTGCTCCGCCCTGCATTCGAGGCACGGCGGAGGCGCTGCCGGTCGAGGCGCAGGCTTTCGATGCCGCAATGGCCATCCTGACCATCCATCATTGGAACGATTGGCGGCGCGGTCTCGCGGAGCTCCGGCGCGTCGCCCGTCATCGCGTCGTCATCCTGACGTTCGACCCGAGCCCTGGGCGCTTCTGGCTCGAAGAATATTTTCCGGAACTCGTGGCGCTCGACAAGATCATCATGCCGCCGCTTGACGAGATGTCCGCCGTGCTCGGCCCGCTCATGATCGCGCCCGTTCCCATTCTGCACGATTGCACCGACGGTTTCCTGGGCGCGTACTGGCGACGACCCGAGGCCTATCTAGATCCCGTCGTGCGCCGATCCATCTCCAGCTTTTCGCGGATTGAGGGCGTGAGGGAAGGGCTGGAAAAACTCGAGCGCGATTTGCAGAGCGGCGAATGGCGGGCGCGCCATGCACGGCTCCTCAATCTCGACGCGCTCGATCTGGGTTACCGCTTGGTGCGATGCGAATTTTCGCAAAACGGGAGCCCGGTGACATCGCGCGCGGCCGAATAACGATCGTCAGAGCCGGACGCTAATTCAGCTTTTCCGGCAATTCGCCGAGGCTGGCGGCGATCAGCGCGCCGGCCTTCGTCTCGTCCATATGCGCAGCGATGAGTTTCTGCGCGGCCGCTGCGGCGGCATCGGCGGCAAGTGCGCGGATTTCAGCCATGGCGTTGGCTTCGGCCTGTGCGATGCGTTCCTGTGCCTGCTGCGCGCGGCGCGCGATCTGCGCCTGCATCTGTTCGCGCGCTTCGGCGGCGAAGCGTTCGGCCTCGGCCCTGGTTTCCGCCAGGATGGTGGCGGCTTCGCCGTGTGCGCTCTGCACTTTCTCGCGGTAGTTCACGAGCAGTGTTTCGGCTTCCTGGCGCAGGCGTGAAACGCTTTCAAGCTCCTTGGCGATCGCGGCGGCGCGCGCGTCGAGGGCCTGGCCGATCCATGCCGGCACGCGCCGGTACAGAACGATACCTATGACAGCGAGAAGGCCGAGCCATTCCCAGAAATCCGGTTCTTTGAGCAGTTCGAGCATCGCGTTCAACCCTGCACCGCGCGCACGGCGGCGGCGGCGTCTTCCGGCGAAATGCTGTCGCCCGTCAGGCGCGCGACGATGGAGATCGCCGCTTCCTCGGCCGCGCGCGTGATGTGTCCGCGCGCTTCGGCGCGCAGCTGGGCGAGGCGGGCTTCCGCTTTGGCGACGGCGTCGTCGGCTGCCGAATCCGCGGCCTTTTCCTGCCGGTCGACATCGGCCGTCACGCGGGTGCGGTTTTCCTCCACCAGCGCGCGGGCGCGTTCGCGCGCCTCGATGAGCGTGGTCTGGTAGGTGGACCAGGCATTGTCTGCTTCGCGGCGGTCCGCCTCGGCCTGCGCCAGTTCGGAGGCGATGCGCTTGCGGCGTTCGGCCAGCGTGCCGCCGATGGCGGGAACCACCACGCGCCACATGAACACGAGCAGGATCGTGAACGTGATCGCGAGCCAGAAGATCTGGCTCGGAAACGTCGTGTGGTCGAACGGCGGAAAGCCGCCGCGATGCGCCGGCTGCGCCGTGCCCGCATTCATCTGGCTCGAATCTGCCATCTGGCGTCCGTGCTCAGGTGAAGAGGATGATGAGCGCGATGACGAGGCCGAAGAGACCCGTCGCTTCGCACAGCGCGAAGCCGAGCAGAAGGTTTGTGGTCTGGCCCGCCGCCGCACCCGGATTGCGCAAGGCGCCGGAGAGATAGGATCCGAACACATTGCCGATGCCTATGCCGGCTCCGACGAGCGCGATACAGGCAAGGCCCGCGCCGATCATTTTCGCTGCTTCAACGCTCATGAAAAACTCCCTTCAAAATCAGTGATGTTCGTGGAGATGCAAGGCTTCATTCAGATAGATGCAGGTGAGGATCGCAAACACATAGGCCTGCAGGAACGCAACGAGGATTTCGAGCGCGGTGATCGCCACGATAAGGAACATGGGCGCGATCGACAGCGGCGCGAACCAGGGCGTGCGGGACGTGACCGTAGCACCCAAGAGGATGACGAAGCCCGCGAACACTTTGAGCATCGTGTGGCCGGCCAGCATGTTCGCGAACAGGCGCACCGAAAGGCTGACCGGGCGCGTCAGGAACGAAATGATTTCGATCGGCACCAGCAACAGCAAAAGCAGGAACGGCGCCTTGGGCACGAAGAGCTTGAGGAAGCCCACCCCGTGCTGGAGGAAGCCCGTCACGATCACGGTGAGCACGACAACCGCGGCCAGCGCGAAGGTGACGGCGATCTGGCTCGTGACCGTGAACGATCCCGGCAGCAGGCCGAAGAAATTCGACAGCAGCACGAACATGAAGAGCGTGAAGACGAGGGGAAAGAATTTGAGTCCTTCTTCGCCCGCTGCCGATTGAATCATGTTCGCGACGAATTCGTACGAAAGCTCCGCCATGGATTGCACGCGCGACGGCACCAAACTCCTGCTCCGCGCCGCATAGGTCATGAACAGCGCGATGGCGCCCACCACGATGCACATCCACAGCGACTGGTTGGTGAACGACACGTCGTAGCCGCCGATATGCAGGGGCACGAGCGGCTTCACCTCGAACTGGGCCATCGGGTTCATCGCCACGGTGTCATCGCTCCTCGTCGTCCTCGTCCTTGACGGCGGTCGCCGGATGGGCGGCCGCCTGGGCATTCAATTCTGCCGCGGCGCGCATCACATTGCGGATGCCGGCGGCGGCACCAAGACAAAACATCACCACGATGAAGATCGGCGCGGTGTGCAACCAGCGGTCCAGCAGCCACCCCAATCCCCCGCCGACGGCCAGTGCCGCGCCCAACTCCGTCCCGAACCTCAGCGCGATCCCCATGCTCGTCGGCGTGGTGTCGGAATTGCGCGGAGCGGTTTCCCCACGGGCCTTGTCGAGCCGGTCGCCCAGCGCACGCAACTCGTCGGGTTCCGGCATGTTCAGGCCTCCCCGTGAGCCCCCATAGACGCGTGTGGAATCGGTGTTTCGCGGCCCTCGAAAGCGGCCGGACCATAGGGGCGCGGGCTAGAATCTGTCAAGAACGTGAACCCATGACTAAGCCATTGAAATATAAGAAGAAGGTTGCACGCGGCGTTTTGCTCATCGCCTGGTAGCATCCCGGCTGAAACGCCGCTATGCCGAGTTCGCGGAATTGGACGTGGGAGATCTATTCGGCAGCTGCCACGATTTCGCGTTCGACTTCCGCGAGCGTGACCGAAACGAGCTGGCTCACGCCGCGCTCGGCCATGGTGACGCCGAACAGCCGGTTCATGCGCGACATGGTGAGCGCGTGATGGGTAATGACGAGGAAGCGCGTGTCGGTCAGCCGCGTCATCTCGTCGAGCAGGTTGCAGAAGCGTTCGACATTGGCGTCGTCGAGCGGCGCGTCCACTTCGTCCAGCACGCAGACGGGCGCGGGATTGACGAGGAACACCGCGAAGATGAGCGCCAGCGCGGTCAGCGCCTGTTCGCCGCCCGAGAGCAGCGAGAGCGACTGCAAACGCTTGCCGGGCGGCCGCGCGAAAATCTCCAGCCCCGCTTCCAGCGGATCTTCGGATTCGGTGAAGGTGAGCCTGGCTTCGCCGCCTTCGAACAGTTTCGTGAACAGCAGCTGGAAATTCGCGTTCACCTTCTCGAAGGATTCGAGCAGCCGTTCGCGGCCTTCGCGATTGAGGCTCTGGATGCCGCGGCGGAGACGCTGGATCGCGCCGTCGAGATCGGCTCGGTCGCGTGCGAATGTCTCGAGGCGCAGCGTATGCTCGGCCGCTTCCTCTTCCGCGCGCAGATTTACGCCGCCCAGCTGCTCGCGTTCCTGCTTGAGCTTGTCGACGCGTTTTTCGGCCTGGTCGAGCGGCGGCAATTCCTGGCCCTCGCGCAGTTCCGCGCGCGCAGCCAGTTCGTCGGGCGTGGAGTCGATCTCGTCGCGGATGCGGTCGCGCAATTCGGCAATCCGCGCCTCTGCCGCTTCCGTCATGGCTTCCGCGCGGGCGCGTTCCTCCCGCGCATTGGCGAGTGCTGCGTCCGCGGCTTTCGCCGCCTTGTCGGCGTCGGCAAGTTTCGCTTCCGCAGTAGCTCGCGCATCCGCGGCTTCATTGCGCGCGGCTTCCGCCACGCCGACCGCGTCGAGCATTGCCTGCCGCTTGACCGCCAGCGTTTCCGGCACGGCGTCGAGCGCAGCGAGTTCGGCGCGCATCTCGTCGAGACGGCCCATGAGCTCTTCCGCATGACGGATGGCGGCTTCGCGGCGGCTCTGCCAGCGGGTGCGCTCTTCTGCGATCGCAGCCACGCGGCGCGCGCGAATCTCGCCTTCGCGTTTGAGACTCTCCAGCGTTGTGCGGGCCTCGCCATGGGCTGCGCGCGTTTCGACGACGATGTTGCGCGCCTCGCCCGTCTGTTCCGTCAAGCGCGCGCCGTCGCCCAACTCCGCCAGCGCGTCGTCGGCGTGGCGTGTCGCTTCGAGTGCTGCATCGCGCGCTGCGACGAGGCGGCGGATTTCAGATTCGAATGTGGCGAGCCGCGCGCTGCGCTCGGCCGCAGCCCGCGCTTCTTTCGTCGCGATCTCCTGCGCGGAGATGAGCGCGTATTCCGCCTGCCGTTCGGCCTGTTCCGCCACGCGTTCCGCCTCGCGCGCCGCATCGGCCGTGCTCTTGGCGGATGAGAATTGCGCGAATGTTTCCGCGCGGGCGTCTTTTGCCTGTTCGATATCGCTTTCCAGCGTGGCGAGCCGGTTGCGCTGCGCGAGCCGGATGGCGGCCGGCGAGGGCGCGTCGGCGGACACGGAGTAGCCGTCCCAGCGCCACAGGTCGCCGCGCTGCGTGACGAGGCGCTGGCCCGGCAGCAGCGCCGCCTGCAACACCGCTCCGGCGTCCGCGGAAACAAGTCCGGTCATCGCCAGACGGCGGGCAAGGGCAGGGGGCGCCGTCACGAAGCCGGCAAGCGGCTCCACGCCCTCTGGCAGCGGCGGCAGAACTTCGAGCGCCCCCAGGTCGCGCCAGTGATGGGGCGCGGCTTCGTCGAGCGGCGCTTCCAGATCGTCGCCCAGAGCGGCGGCGAAGGCGGCTTCATAGTCCGCCTGCACGCGAACCGCATCGACCAGCGGCGGCCATAGATCCGCGCCTTGCGGTCGCAGCAGATCGGCGAGCGCCTTGGCTTCGGCGGAGAGCCGCTGCACTTCGCGTTCGGCGGCTTCTAGCGGTGCGCGGATTTCGGTCTCCGACGCCAGGGCCCGGGTTAGTTTCGAGCGTGCGTGTTCGCGCACGGCACGCGCGTTCTGTGCGGTGGCATGGGCCGCTTCCACTGCGGCTTCCGACGCACGCACATCGGGCGCCTGGGCCGCACCCGCCATGGCCGCGTCGAGACGCGCCTGCGCTTCGTCCAATTGCTGCGCGCTCGTTTCGGCCAGCGCAGCTGCCACTTCGCGCGCCCGCCCATGGCTCTGCCTCTTCGCGTTCCACTCCGCGAATTCCGCCGTCAGCCTTTCGAGCGTACGTTCCGCTGTGGCGAGCCGGTCACCGATTTCGATCGTCTGCGCTTCCGCACTGGCAATCTCATTGGCGGCCTCGATGGAAACCGCATCCAGCGCCTGCGCTTCCTCCGTCAGTTTGGCAATCGCTGCTGCGGCGTCGGCATCGAGCGCGCGTTCGCGCGCCACGTCCTGCTCCGACTGGGCGCTGCGCTGACGGAGGCGTTGCGCCGCCTCGCGGGCACGCGCTTCTTCCTGGTCCAGTGCGTCGCGTTCCACAATCAGTCGGTGGAGGGCTGCGCCTTTTTCCGCTTCGGTTTGCCGGAGCGGCGGCAGGTCGGCGGCGGCGGCCGATTGCACCGTGGCGGCTTCGGCTGCCTGCGCCGTGCAGTGTTCGGCGGTATGTCGTGCGGTCTCCAGCGTTTCGCCCGCGGCACGGCTTTGCGCTTCGGCTGCCGTCCAGCGCAGATAATGTGCGAGCGCCTCGGCCTTGCGGATGAGGCCGGAAATATTGCGATAGCGCGCCGCCTGCCGCGCCTGCCGCTTGAGATTCTGGAGCTGGCCTTCGAGCTCGCGAATCACATCGTCGAGCCGGGCCATGTTGGCTTCGGCGGCGCGGAGCCGGAGTTCGGCCTCATGGCGGCGTTGATGCAGACCGCCGATCCCCGCGGCTTCTTCCAGGATGGCGCGTCTCGCAAGAGGTTTCTGGCTGATCAGCAGGCCGATCTGTCCCTGGCGCACGAAGGCCGTCGAGCCCGCGCCCGACGACGCGTCGGCAAAGAAAATCTGCACATCGCGCTGGCGCATGTCGCGGCCATTGATGCGATAGACGGAGCCCGCTTCGCGCTCGATGCGGCGCGACACTTCAATCGTGTCGTATTCATTGTAGGCTGCGGGCGCCGTGCGGTCGGAATTGTCGATATGGAGAATCACTTCCGCCGTGTTGCGCGCCGGTCTGGCTGCGCTGCCGGCGAAGATCACATCGTCCATTTCCGCGCCGCGCACGGAGGTGGGCCGCGTTTCGCCCATCACCCAGCGCAATGCATCGAACAGGTTCGACTTGCCGCAACCATTGGGGCCGACAACGGCAGTGAGGCCCGGCTCGATCAACAATTCCGTCGGTTCGACGAAAGATTTGAAGCCTGAAAATCTGAGCCGGGTAAACTTCAACGAATCTGCGCCGTCCTGCCGCTTAGCTGCGCTGCCTTCCTATTTCTTGGGCAGCATTGGATCGATGAAAGCCTGAAACTCCTGCCAATCTTCGAATGCACCGCGGATCTGTCCGTTGATGATGAAGGTCGGTGTGCCGCTTACCGAATATCGTGTCGTCGCATCCGTGCCTACCTGCGTAATCTTCTGTGCCGCCGCTTGATCGGCGATGCAGGCATCCACCTGCGCTTCGCTCAGTCCCGCGATTCGGCCCATCGCGACCAGCCCGCCATGAACGTCCGGGACGCGAAATTCCGGGTCCCACTTGGCCTGATTCCGGAACAGGAGGTCAATGAATTGAAAATAGTTATCCTCAGGCAAGCAGCGCGCAATCGATTCGGCGGCGACATCCACAGGACCGAGGGGGAAGACGCGAAATACGTAATGAATTTTGCCCGTGTCTATATAGGCGCGCTTGACGGCGGGAAAAATGTCCTTGTCGAAATGGGCGCAATGGGGACAGCTGGGTGCTGCGTATTCGACCATCAGGATGGGTGCCTTGGGCGATCCCAGGGTGCGATCATAGGCGGTGAGCGTGACGGTGGCTTTATCGCCTGCATCCGGCACAGCGCTTTCCGAGGCGTTGTTGAAGAAAACGAAATAGGCTCCCACGCCGATGGCGAGTATGGCCAAGAACACCAATCCGATCAGAAGCTGTTTGCCTTTCACAGCCGGTTCTCCCAGGGAGATTGCGGCACTGCTTTTGACAGAGCCGGACGCGGCATTCAATCGGGCGGGCAATCCGGTTGTGCCGCCTTCCTATTTTTTGGTCTGTGTCGCCGCGATGAAGGTTTGGAATTCCTTCAGATCCTGAAACGGGCCGATGTGGGTTTTGCCGTCTATGACGAAAGTCGGCGTGGCATTTACCTGGTATTTTTTTGTGGCGTCTTCACCGATCTGGACGATCTTCTGCACCGCGGCCTTGTCGGCGATACAGTTGTCCACGCGTGCCGGGCTCATTCCCACCATGCGGCCCATCTCAACCAGGGCGCCATGAACGTCCGGCGGGTTGTATTCCGGATCCCAGGTGACCTGATTCCGGAACAATATCTCGATGAAGGAAAAGTAATTGTCCTTTGGCAGGCAGCGGGCCATCGCTTCGGCGGCCACGTCCGCCGGGCCGAGAGGAAAGACGCGGAAAACATAATAGACCTTTCCCGTGTCGATATAAGCCCGTTTGATGTCGGGGAATGCGTTGGCGTCGAAGCCCGCACAGATAGGGCAGCTCGGCGCCGCATATTCGAGCATGACGATGGGGGCTTCCGGGGAGCCCAATGTGCGATCATAGGCGGTGATGGTGACGCCTTGGCGTTCGACGGTCTGCGATTCGTTTTTCCACCTGCCGCCGAAAATGAAATAAGCCGCCGCAGCAATGGCGACCGCTGCCAGTCCGATCAAAACCTGTTTGCGGGCCACGAATGGTTCTCCAGGACGGTCGCCGGATTGTATTGGCAGAGGCGGGCGTAGGGTTCAATCGCGCGGGCGCCTGCGGGCGCGCGCCAGATTGTAGAGCGCAGTTGCGAGCGGTTCTGGTCCCCGGAAGCGTCGCGCGGGATCGTCGGGTGCGGCGTCGGGCGGCTCCATTGCCCGCCCTTGCGGGGTTGGGACAGTCGAGAGGGCTCCCCGGACGAAACGCAGGCGATGGATCGCGGGCCGCCCCAGATAGGCATTGATTCGTTCGCACAATGAGCGGCTCTCGTGTTGCAGGAACACGGCCGCAGCAGGGTCGGCCCTCAATGTCAGGATCCCGCCAGACGGCCCTTCGGACAGTCGCAACGGTCGAGCAAAGCGCGCCACATCCGTGCCTACGATCGCATCCCAATGCAGAACGAGTGTCGGGTCGCGAAAGCCTGCACGCGCAAATGCCGCGCCACCGACGAAGCCCGCATCGCGGCCAACCGCTTCGGCGCGATTGCGACGTGGCGGAGGCGCCTCCGGCGGTTGTTTGTCGCTCTGGGGCATGGTGATCATTCCAGAAGAGGCATCATGCTTGAACCGTCACCTTCGAAGCGAAAGCTGAAACCCGCCGCGGCGCGGTTGCTCTCCTGGTACGACCGCAATCGCCGCATCTTGCCCTGGCGGGCGGCCGCAGGCGAGGCGGCTGACCCATACCATGTCTGGCTCAGCGAAATCATGCTGCAGCAAACAACCGTGGCGGCGGTTGCCGAATACTACCGTACATTCCTCACGCGCTGGCCTACCGTGTCCGCCCTGGCAGCGGCGCCCCTAGATGACGTGCTGGGTGCCTGGGCGGGACTTGGTTACTACGCGCGTGCGCGCAATCTTCACCGTACCGCGCTAATGGTTGCTGGTGAGCTGGGTGGAAAGTTTCCGCGCGATGCGGACGGTTTGCGCAGGCTTCCCGGCATCGGTCCTTATACGGCAGGCGCAATCGCGGCCATCGCATTCAATGCGCGCGAGGCGGCGGTTGACGCGAATGCCGAACGCGTGATCGCGCGTTATTTTGCACTCGATGAGCAATTGCCCAAAGCCAAGCCGGAACTGCATCGCCTGACACAAGCGCTCGTGCCGCAACGGCGTGCGGGCGACTTCGCGCAAGCATTAATGGACCTGGGCGCCACTGTCTGCACGCAGAAGCGCCCGGCCTGCGTCAATTGTCCATGGAAAGATGATTGCCGGGGACTGGCGCTCGGAATCGCCGCGCATTTGCCGCGCAAAGCCGCGAAACCCGCGCGGCCGCTCCGGCGCGGCGCGGCCTTTGTCGCGCGCGATCCGACAGGCGCGGTCCTGCTTGTCAAACGGCCGGAGAAAGGTCTCCTGGGCGGCATGCTGGAACCGCCGCTGGGGCCGTGGACCGCGGATTTTCCCTCAGCGAAAGAGGCGCTGCTTCAGGCGCCATTTGCCGCGCGCTGGACGAAGCGCCCCGGTATCGTGCGCCACGGCTTCACGCATTTCGAGTTGGAGATCGAAGTCTATGTCGTCGACGTGGCGCGGCGTCCCGCCATAGCTGGCCTGTGGACGGACGAACTCGACAGGGCGCGCGCGGCGCTTCCCACTGTCATGCGCAAGATCGTCGCGCACGCGCTCGATGCGGGCGGACCGCTCTTTGCTCAGACCAGGTCGGCGCGTAACCGCTGACGCAATAGGTCTATCGGCACCAATGCGCCATTCGATTCGAAATGCCAGAACGTCCAGCCATTGCAGGCGTCCAGGCCCTGTACGTGGGCTGCGATGCGATGGATGGAGCCGGTCGCGTCGGCACAGACGAGCGAACCATCCGCTCGGACCTTCGCGCGATGGCGTTTCGTCGGACCGTGCAACACCGTGCCCTCACGCAACAGCCCCCGTTCGACGACCCAGCCAAACGGGATGCGGGCCTCGGCGCGTTTGGAACGTGTCACTTCGACGGCATCGCCGTCCGCGGGTTCGATCTTCGCGATGCGGGCGCGGGCGAGCCGGGCATAGCCGGGGTCGCGCTCGATGCCGATGAAATGGCGGCCAAGCCGGCGCGCCACCGCACCTGTCGTGCCCGATCCGAAAAACGGGTCGAGCACCACGTCGCCCGGTTTGGTCGAGCCCACGATGATTCGGTGAAGCAGCGCCTCCGGCTTCTGCGTCGAATGCGCCTTGTCGCCATTTGCGTCTTTGAGCCGTTCGCCTCCGGAGCAGATCGGTAACAGCCAGTCCGACCGCATCTGCAATTCTTCGTTCAGCGATTTCATCGCTTCGTAGTTGAATGTGTAGCTTTTCTGTTTGCGATCCTTTGTGGCCCAGATCAGCGTTTCATGCGCGTTGGTAAACCGGCGTCCGCGGAAATTCGGCATGGGGTTGGTTTTGCGCCACACTACGTCGTTCAAAATCCAGAAGCCCAGATCCTGCAGGATCGTGCCGACGCGGAAGATATTGTGGTAGGAACCAATGACCCATAGCGCGCCCGTGTCCTTGAGCACATGGCGGGCCGCCGAGAGCCATTCGCGCGTGAAGCGGTCATATTCGGCAAAACTCGCGAACTGGTCCCAGCCGTCGTCAACGGCATCGACCCTGGAGTTGTCGGGCCGCCGCAGTTCGCCTTCAAGCTGGAGATTGTAGGGGGGATCGGCGAAGATGAGATCCGCGCCGCCGGCGGGCAGGGCGTTCATCGCGGCGACGCAATCGCCCTCGATCACCCGGTCCAGGGCGTTTTCCAGCTTCCATGACTGCGACATCCCGGCCCCGCTTATCCACAAGAGGGGGCCACAGTGAGTCTCCGGAGTCCACAGGTCAAGAGTCTGTGGAATCAAAGCCTTACATTAGAGTCTTCAGGCTTTGTACCATACAAGATGTTGTGGATGGGAGCGAAGCTGCGGCGGTGATGGGCACAGGGACCGACGCGCGACAGCGCCTCCATATGCTCTTCCGTGCCATAACCCTTGTTGCTGTCCCAGCCATAGGCGGGAAATTGCTCGCTCAGCGCCAGCATCAACCGGTCGCGTGTGACTTTGGCAATGATGGAAGCCGCGGCAATCGAGAGCGACCGCCCGTCCCCCTTAATGAGTACATCGCAAGGGCAGGGGAGGGCTGGCGCGTCGTTGCCGTCCACCAGCGCGAAGCTCGCTGCGGGTACGAGGGCGCGCACGGCACGCGCCATGGCCAGATGCGTGGCCTGCCGGATGTTGACGAGATCGATTTCGTCTACGCTTGCTTCGCCGACGCCGACCGCGACGGCCTTTTCCATGATGCGCGCAAAAGCATCTTCGCGAGCCAGCATTGTCATCTGCTTGGAATCGTTCAGCCCTTTGGGCACGCGCCTCCGGTCGAGAATGACCGCAGCTGCCACGACCGGTCCGGCCAAAGGACCGCGTCCGGCTTCATCGACGCCTGCAACCGGCCCTGCGATCGTCTTTAGGATGCGCGATTCGAAAATGTAATGCGGCATTCCCCTCTGTTAGAGAAGGGCAAGCTGCTCGCCAAGCTGAGGAGGCCTGCGAAACCTGTTGAGAACGAGAGGTTTCGATTCACGGTTGAGGCCCAGTCGTCGCACCGCCATGTGAAAGCGACGCGCGATCATTTCCGCATAGGGGCCAGTACCCTTCATGCGCGTTTGCCATTGGCTGTCATAGTCCTTCCCGCCGCGCATCTGACGCACGAGCGACATCACATGCCTCGCGCGATCGGGTACGTTCGCCTCCAGCCATTCGCGAAAAAGGTCCTTTATTTCCAAAGGCAGCCGCAGAAGCACATAGCCAGCGGTTTTCGCGCCTGCGGCCGCGGCGGCGTTCAAAATCGTTTCCAGTTCGTCGTCATTGAGCGCCGGGATGGCCGGTGCAAACATGACACCCGTTGGGATTCCCGCAGCACTGAGGGCTCGGATCGCCTCGAGCCGCCGCTGTGGCGTTGCGGCCCGAGGCTCCATGATCCTAGCGAGCTTGCGGTCGAGCGTGGTGACCGAAAGCGCCACTTTCGCCAGCCCCAGCTCCGCCATTGGTCCCAGGATATCCATGTCGCGCAAAATGAGAGGCGACTTCGTTACGATGCCTACGGGATGATTGTAATCGCGCAAAACGCTCAGGATCGAGCGCGTGATGAGCAATTGCTTTTCGATCGGCTGATAGGGGTCGGTATTGGTCCCCATGGCGATCATCTGCGGTACATAGGAAGGCGCCGAAAGCTCGCGCGCCAGAAGCTCGGCTGCGTTTGGCTTGGCAAAAATGCGCGTTTCGAAGTCCGCCCCCGGAGAAAGCCCGAGATAGGCATGGGTCGGGCGCGCGAAACAATAGATGCAGCCATGCTCGCATCCCTTGTACGGATTGATGGACTGCGCGAACGAGATGTCCGGTGATTTGTTGCGTGTAATGATCGTGCGCGCGGTGTCGCGCAGCACTTCAGTCCTGAGTGCAGGTAGCGGCTCGTCCGAACCTGTCCAGCCGTCGTCGATCAGGACGCGGCTTTCCCGCTCATAGCGGCCGGATGCGTTGGAAACCGCCCCGCGGCCGCGTAGCCGCCTCGTGTCGACCGTGATGTCATTCATCATCATGGCGTCACTTTAGCACAGGGAGTGAACATAACAAGAACAAATATGCTCGCGGATGCAACATTTTTTTGAATGTGGCGCAGAAGTCCGGCATATTGGTTCGATGATTACAGTTGTGATCCCGACTCTGAACGAAGCTGCGTATTTGGTGCGCTGCTTTAATAGTTTATTACAAGCAACGATGAGTGGTATCGTTCGCGAGGTAATCGTCTCGGACGGTGGCTCAGCGGACGAAACCCTGCTGATCGCGGATGCCGCGGGCGCGCATGTAGTCTCGGCGTCGCGCAGCCGAGGCGCACAATTGGCCAAGGGCGCCGAAATTGCTCGCGGCGACTGGCTGTTGTTCCTGCATGCAAACACGGTTCTTGAACCGGGCTGGGAGGCCGAAGCTCTGGCATTCATGGAACGCACCTCGATCGAGCGGCCATGTGCGGCGGCGTTCCGGCTCGGGCTTGACGATTTCAGTTCGCGCGCCCGGCGTATCGAAACTTTCGTCGGGTTGCGCTCCCGGTTCTTCGCGCTGCCCTATGGCGATCAGGGTCTGCTCATTCCGGCAAGGCTTTATCGCAAGCTCGGCGGCTTCAAGCCGGTGGCACGGATGGAGGATGTTGATTTTGCCCGTCGTCTGGGACGCAGCAGGCTCGTTCATCTGCGCGCCCGGGCAATCACGGATGCGGCGCGTTTCCGCAAGGAGAACTATTTTCGTCGCTCCCTGCGCAGTCTCGGAATTCTTTTTCTTTGCGCGTTGCGCGTGCCGACACCGTTGCTGGCGCGGCTGTCCAGCTAGCCGCCGGCAAGTGCGTTCGTGAGAGCGATGCTGTCGCCGGGTCGGACGCCATGGGCGGCGGCCTCGCCCGCGCGCACCAGGACGCCATCGTGCAGAAAAACGATGTTGCGTCGAATGGCTCCGGCCTCGTCAAACAGGTGCAATCCCATGCCCGGGTGCTTGCGCGCCAGGTCGACGAGAACCGCCGCGATGGAGTCGCCGTCTGCTTCCAGGAACCGCCTGCCGCCCGCGACGGATCGCAATACCGGCGGCAACTGAACTTGTATGCCGGTCATGCCGCATAAGCCTCAATGCTCATGATGCGCGGCAGGCCGGTCAGCAATTCGCTCCAGCTGTCGCCCGTGTCCACGCTGCCATAAACGGTTCCCGACGTGGTTCCGAAATATATGCCGCCCGGCGAGAGTTGATCAGCCGCCATTGCACCGCGCAGGACTGCCGAAAAACAATTGTGCGGAAGGCCTTTGGTAAACGCGTGCCAGCGCGTGCCATCTGTTGCCCGGTAAACGGCGAGTTGCCCGTCGCGGGGAAAGCGATAATTGTCGCCGTCGAGCGGCACGACGAACGCGCTACCGGTCCTGCGATCCATAACAATTGGGAAACCGAACGAGCAGCGATGGCCATCGCCCAATTCGGAGACGGGAAGCCCGTCTTCGATGACGTGCCACGTGTCGCCGCCATCGTCGCTGCGGTAGACGCCGCGATGTTCCTGGCGAAACAGCACGGACGCGTTTTGCGGGTCATGGGCAACATGATGCACGCATTGTCCCGTGTCACCGGGCACGCCGTCATTCTTGCCGTGCCACGTCTTGCCGCCGTCATCGGTTCGAAAAAGGCCGGCGGCCGAAACGCCGACCCACATACGGTTAGTATTTTTGGCATCGCTGAGGATGGTGTGTGCGCCGAGGCCACCAAATCCCGGCACCCAATTGTCGCGCGAAGGATGATCGTTGAAGCCGCTGACGGGCTGCCAGGACGCTCCGCGGTCATGGCTCGCAAAGAGACCCGCCTCGGATACCCCGGCATAGAGCGCGCCATACGCCGCATGAAGGGTCCATATCTGATCGACGAAACGTCCGCCGTTCTGATAACGCCCGGTGAAATCGGTCGCCGCCGCGATCCGGTTGTGTTCGGCGTTTCCCTTGTCTTCGGGACGGTATCGCGGCGCCGTTTCGAGTTGCTTCCATTCGGCAAGATCGTCGCTGGCAAAAATCGCCGGGCCGTAATTGTCGCTTGCGACGGCGACATAGTACCGGCCTTGTTCGTCGCGCGTCGAGGCCGTGACGGGCCATCCCCGCAGGAGAAAGTGGCTCTCCCAGGAACTGCGATTGGCGCTGCTTCGGAGAACTGTTACGCCCTTTTTTGTACCGACGATCAAGACGGCGTCCGACATGGAACATCTCCTGTTGTCCATGGTGGCATTCTATTATATGTCGCACCGCTCTTCCGAACGAAATGTGCACATCCCTCGAATTGTCATTTCCGATGTTCTTCCAGACGCGGCATGATCTCGACGAAATTGCAGGGCCGGTGCCGGATATCGAATTGCCATCTGAGGATGCCATCCCAGGCGTCCTTAACCGCGCCCGTCGAGCCTGGCAGTGCGAACAGATAGGTCCCCTTGGCCACGCCGGCGCAAGCCCGCGATTGCAGGGTCGATGTTCCGACGGTCTCGAAACTGATCTGGTGGAACACGACGGAAAACCCGTCGATTTCCTTTTCGAAGACGGATTTGAATGCTTCGACCGTCACATCGCGTCCGGTGAGACCCGTGCCGCCGGTCGAAACCACGGCATCGATTTCGGGATCCGCAATCCAGTTCTGCAATTGCGCCACGATAGCGACGCGGTCGTCTCGCAGCAAGGCGCGCGCGGCCAGGGTGTGGCCGGCTTCCCCGATGCGACGCACAAGCGTGTCGCCCGAGCTGTCGTTGGAAAGATCGCGCGTGTCGGACACGGTCAGCACCGCTATGCGCACCGGCTGAAACGGGATGCTTTCGTCAATGCGGTGAGGCGGCATCGCTGATCTGGTTCGGATTTGCGCTTGTGGACGATGTATCGACCGGAGTTGCGTTGGACTTGTAGAACGGCCATTTGCCCTCTGCCGTATCTTCCAGAGTAGTCGCGGGCTGGTTCGAACGCTTGGAATACATCCAGTAATACGTCATCAGGCGTTTGATGTAGATGCGCGTCTCCGGCGCAGGCAGACTTTCGACAAACAGAAGCGGATCGTTGGCGATCGTGGGCCTTGCCTCAAGCCAATGCATCAACGCGCCGGGGCCGGCATTGTATGCGGCGGCGAGTTGAAACAGATTTCCATTGGTCTGGTCGAGCAATTCCTGGAGGTAACGTTCTCCCAGCCCCAGATTGTAAGCAGGGTCGTCAAGCTGGGAACGCCCGGGCATCGCGCCATCCACGTGCTGGGCGGTGCCCGGCATCAATTGCATCACCCCGCGGGCGCCTGCGCCCGATACGGCTCTCGCTTCGAAGCGGCTTTCGATTCGCGCGAAGGCGAGCACGAGGCATGGATCGACATGGTACCCACCGGGCGGCGTGTAGTGGGGAACAGGAAGCAGTCCCGTGAGCAGCACGCCGCGCTTGGCTTGCGATTCGCTGGCACGCAATTCGAGCGCCGGCAGGTCCAGGCGGTGCGAAAGTGCTGCGAACGCGCCGGCGTCGGCGAGATCGATCGTGGCGAAAGCCCTCGCCATTTCATCCGCGACGAAGGCGGTGTGACCCACCTGCGACAGGGCAACGGCGCGGTATGCTGAGGGGATCTGCATCAATGTTGCAAAGGCGGCGGGATCGAGCACAGGTTCGCTGAATTGCGCCTGCGACTCCCGACCGAGAAGACGTTCGGCAAGCATACCGTAAAACGTCGGTTGTTCGCGGGCAGCCGCGGAGAGTAATGTAATGACGCGTAAAGGATCGCCGGCCAGCATGTGCGCGCGTGCGGCCCAGAACGCGGCGGCGCTGCGCGTGCCGCCCGGAACATTGCCAGCCTGCGCCAGCGATTCGAAATAGGGTGCAGCTTCAGCGAATTTGTTGAGGCGATAGGCTGCGAAACCGGCGTCCCAGTCGAGCAACGGTGCCGTATCTCGCGCTTCGCCTATTATGCCGGCTGCAAGACGGTACGCGTCGCTGTCTTGCCCTTCGGCGAGATAGGATGCCGCAACGCGCTGCGTCATCTTTGCGATATCGGAAAGGGGCGCAACGTTCGTCGCCGCGAGGGCCTGCAACTGCACCTCGGCGGCAGCCGGCTGATCCAATTTGATATTGCTGTCGATCTGCGATTGCGTTGTGCGCGCCTGATCGGACACCAGCGGAGGATTGTACAGCAGGTCGGCCTCTTCGAACCCGCTGCCGCTGCGCCGTGCGGCGGCGGGAGTGGCGTAGGGAATCTGGATCTTGTGCCGTCGATTCCGTTTTTCGGCGAGTTCGTGGATGCGCGGCGCTATGGGCAGATCGCCGTAGGTCTCCAGCCACGACACGAGTGTAGCGAGCGGGACACGTTTCTTGTGAGGCGCGATATACTCCTCCGCTTCGACATAGCCCATCAGCGAGCGATCGGAAATCTCAGCAGCGAGGGCATGAGCCTGCTCGAAATGACCATCGCTTTCAGCTTCGAAGACAGCGCGGTAGCGACGCGCGTCCTCTGCCGAGAGTACTGCGGGCGCCGCGGATTCGGACGTGATGGAAAGCGCCGCCATGCCCGACGCGCCACACGCAGGGGCACAAACGCCCAGCGTCGCGGCGCACATCATTGCGAGTAACAGCTGGCGCTTCATAATCGGCTTTCCATTTCTTTCCAGACCGAAGGCGCGGAACTTAACCGCGTGTGGAACCATGCTCAAGCAATCCGAGCGCGGCGATCCTGCCCGCGATCACCTGCAAGTCGCGCCAGGCGAGTTTCTTGTCGACCGGCCGGCGCAACAGATAGGCCGGGTGCAAAGTGGGCATAACGGGAATCATCCGCCCACCGACAAAATATTCCAGCCATTTACCGCGCAGGCGCATGATACCGTCGTTCTTCCCCATGACATACCTCACCGACACCGCGCCGAGAAGAACGATGACCTCCGGCGTTACAAGTTCGATATGTCGACGCAAAAAGGGCAGACAACTCGCTGCTTCTTCGGGCGACGGATCGCGGTTCTCCGGGGGCCGCCAGTTGAGAACATTCGTAATATAAACGTTGGTCTTGCGATCGAGGTCGATCGCAGCGAGCATTTTATCGAGCAGCTTGCCGGCGCGCCCGACAAACGGCAGGCCCGCGCGGTCTTCGTCGCGGCCTGGCGCTTCGCCGATGAACATGATTTTGCGGTCAGGCGTACCGTCGGCGAACACGGTATTCTGCGCATGTTTCTTCAGCGCACAACCATCGAAAACTTCGAGCGCAGCTTTCAACGCTGCCAGAGTCCCGCACCCGGAGGCTATGTCTATCGCACGTCCGATCTGATCGCTGTCGGCGGTCCCCGGAGCCACCGCAGCGTTCCCGGGTGCTTTGAGCAGGCGCGATGCCCAGACATCCGTGGTCCCACTTTCGCGGCGCGCCACGCCGCTCCCCGGGAGAGCAGGGTTGGGGCCAGCCGCGATTCTGTGTTGCCCCATCGTCGATACGGCAACGCGATTTATCGCCTCTTCGCCGATCGCTTCGTCGGCGCCTGCATCGGTCAGCCAGGCGAGAACGGCCAGGGAATTGGAGTTTGGAAGGGGCATCCCGCAACAGTAAAGGAACGCCCGGCAGGGCGCGACCCTCTTCTCCAGTTGACCCCAGGAACTCTGACGCCCCATAACGCGGTCTCGGGGCAGAACAATCCGGGAATGGCCGATGGCTGAGACCGTCGAACGCGAAAGCATGGAATATGACGTGGTGGTGGTCGGAGGCGGCCCCGCTGGACTGTCGGCTGCCATCCGGCTGAAGCAACTGGCCGCAGAGCATGCCAGAGACGTGAGCGTCTGTGTGCTGGAGAAGGGCTCGGAAATTGGAGCGCATATCCTGTCGGGCGCGGTCATCGATCCCATCTCGCTCGACGAATTGTTCCCCGACTGGCAGGCCAGGGGCGCTCCGCTCACGACGCCCGTGACCGAGGACCGGTTCTATTATCTCGGTCCGGCCGGCAGCGTGCGTATCCCCAATTTCATCATGCCCCCCCTGATGAGCAATCACGGCAAATATATCGCCAGCCTGGGCGATGTTTGCCGCTGGCTGGCGCGCGAGGCGGAGGCGCTGGGCGTCGAAATCTATCCGGGATTCGCGGCCGCCGACATCGTCTATGGCGAGCGTGGCGAGGTAAAGGGTGTCGTGACGGGCGATATGGGCGTCGCGCGCGACGGGCATCACAAGGATTCCTACACGCCGGGCATGGCGCTGCTCGGCAAATATACGCTGTTCGCGGAAGGGGCTCGGGGTTCTCTCACGAAACGTCTGTTCGCCAAATACGATCTCGGCGCCGGACGCGAGCCCCAGAAATTCGGTATCGGTCTCAAGGAATTGTGGGAGCTGCCGCGCGAAAAACATCGCCCCGGCCTCGTCATGCATACTATGGGCTGGCCGCTCGACAATGCCACCGGCGGTGGCTCGTTCATGTATCATTTCGGCGAGAATCTTTGTTCGGTCGGGTTCGTCGTTCATCTCAACTATTCGAATCCTTTTCTTTCGCCGTTCGACGAATTCCAGCGCGCGAAAACCCACCAGCGGCTGCGCCAATTCCTAGAAGGCGGCAAGCGCATCGCCTATGGCTCCCGGGCCATCACGGAAGGCGGTTTCCAGTCGGTTCCGAAACTCGTGTTTCCGGGCGGCGCGCTTGTCGGTTGCGCCGCCGGCTTCGTGAACCTGCCGCGCATCAAGGGCAGTCACAACGCCATGAAAACGGGAATGCTTGCCGCGGAGGCCGCGTTCGACGCGCTCGGCGCGGGCCGGGCCGGTGACGTCATCGAGACCTACGAAACGGCCTATCGCGCCAGCCACGTCTACAAAGACCTCAAACGTGTACGAAACGTTAAACCTCTATGGTCCAGGCTCGGTACTGTCACAGCGTTACCGTTTTATGGCTTCGATATGTGGACGAACCAGCTCTTCGGCCTCAGTCTTTTCGGCACGCTCAAGCACGGCAAGCCCGACTACGCGACGCTGAAGCCCGCCGCCCAGTGCAAGCGCATCGCCTATCCCAAACCCGACGGAGCGGTAAGTTTCGACAAGCTCTCGTCGGTCTTTCTATCCAACACCAATCATGAGGAAGACCAGCCCGTTCACCTGGTACTCAAGGATCCTACGATTCCCATCCGCGTCAATCTGCCGGAGTTCGACGAACCCGCGCAGCGCTATTGTCCCGCCGGCGTCTACGAAGTGGTGAACGAGGCCTCTGGTCCGCGGTTCCAGATCAACGCGCAGAACTGCGTCCATTGCAAAACCTGCGATATCAAGGACCCGGCGCAGAACATCACCTGGGTTACGCCGGAAGGTGGCGGCGGGCCTAACTATCCCAATATGTGAAAGGCAGATTTCGTTGCGCAGATCCGATCTCGTTGTCTTGTGTGCTGTCATCCTCGGCTGCGGCGTCGCGGCCTGTGCGCAGATGAAGCCCGCCATCGAAGCAGGCGCGCCGCAACCGGTCGCGGCTGGAAGCTATGGCAACTATCTTTCCGCCCGTCTGGCCGCCAGCGATCACAATATGACGGACGCGGCGAGACTTTATAACGCGAGCCTCGCGGCCGACCCGAACAACACCGACATTCTCAACCACGCATTCCTCTATACCGCCGCCTCCGGCGACGTGCGTGATGCCGCCGATCTGGCGCGCCGCGTTGTGGCGAATGAGGCAGACAATCGCGCGGCACGATTGGCGCTTGCCGTCGAAGCCATGAAGAGTGGCGACTACGCAGCGGCACGCACGCAGATCGCGCAATCCGCGAAGGGCCCATTCACCGCACTGACGCTTACCCTGTTGGACGCCTGGGCCTGCGCAGGGCAGGGCGATCTCAAGACGGCCGAAATCGATCTCAAACAGGTTACGACCGACGGCGGCACCGAAACGCTGATGAATTTTCACCACGCGATGATGCTTGAGCTTGTGGGACAGAACGAGGCCGCAGATGCAGCATATCGTGCGGCGATCTCGACCGGTGCGGCGAGCCCCAGGATTGCGGAGGCCTATGGCCGATTTCTCGAGCGCTCGGGGCGTGCGGCGGATACACGCGCCTATTATGCGAAGCTGCAATCGGATGCAGCACTCGCGCCGATCGCCAACGCAGGATTGGCGCGTGTGAATGCTGGCAAAACGCCGGACAGGCTGGCCTCATCGCCCGGCGAAGGTGCTGCAGAAGCTTTGTTCGGCATTGCCGCATCGCTCAACGACGAGAACAGCGCCGATATCGCCATTCTTTATCTGCGGTTGTCGCTCTACCTTTCGCCCAGGCTGGATCTTGCAAAGATTCTTCTCGCCGACCGTTTCGAAGCGCTCGCAAAACTCGACGACGCCGTTGCGGTCTATCGCACCCTGGACAAGGATTCGCCTTACGGTCCCGCGGCCTCGGTGCAGATCGCGCTCGATGACAGTCGCATGGACCGCAACGACGAAGCCATCGCCGAGCTCCAGGCCCTGATTCGTGCGAGGCCCGACGACACGACGGCATGGACCGCACTTGGAGACGCCTATCGCAACGTCGAGAAATTCACCGAGGCCGCGGACGCTTACGATCACGCCGTCAAAACGCTCGGCGCAGAAGAAGCCAAAGATTGGCCACTCTATTATGCGCGCGCGGTCGCAGAGGAGCGCTCGCACCGTTGGGACGCGGCCGAAGGCGATCTGCAGCACGCGCTCAAGCTGAGCCCCGAGCAGCCGCAGGTACTCAATTATCTCGGCTATAGCTGGGTTGACCAGGGCCGCAATCTGCCCGAAGCGCTCGCGATGCTGGAAAAGGCGCGCACACTTAGCCCCAATGATGGATATATCGTCGATAGCGTCGGCTGGGCATATTACAGGCTTGGCCGCTATCAGGATGCAACCAAGGCACTGGAGAATGCTATTTTGCTCGTGCCAGGCGATGTCACGATCAATGAGCATCTGGGCGATGCCTATTGGAAAGTAGGCCGCCGGCTGGAAGCTCATTATCAGTGGAGCCATGCGCTGGCCTTCGGTCCCGATGCTACACAGAAGGCCGAGCTCGAGAAGAAGCTGAAATCGGGCTCTGACAGCGTTGTCGAACAGCCCTGAACGTCTGCGCGTCCGCGCGCCCGCGAAGATCAATCTTTGTCTGCATGTCGGTGCCCGACGGTCCGACGGGTTTCATGATTTGCAGAGCGCCGTCATTTTTGTCGAGGCGGGTGACCTGTTGGCGTTCGAGGCAGCGGACGAATTGTCCCTGGTGCTCGAAGGTCAGTTTGCTGCCGCCTTGATGGCGGAGACAAACAATCTCGTCCTCAAAGCGGCGGGATTGTTCGCAGAACACGAGAGCGTCCGACCGTGCGCCCGGATCGCTCTGACGAAAAACCTTCCTGTCGCTTCGGGGATAGGCGGCGGATCGGCGGACGCCGCCGCGGCTTTGCGCGGGTTGGCGGCACTCTGGCGCAAAACCGCCGCAACACTCGAACTCGCCGCTGAAATCGGCTCGGACGTCCCAGTTTGCCTCCTGTCCCGTCCGGCATGGATGGAGGGACGCGGTGAGCGTGTCGCGGTGCTGGGGAACGTTCCGCCGCTCGATCTCGTGCTGGTCAACTCCGGCATTGCGGTCTCGACGGCGGGCGTGTTTCGCGGCCTCGAACGGCGCAGTGGAGTCGAAAGCGTCAAGCCCGGCGCACTGAATTCGCTGCACGCCGTCAGGGACTATCTCTCCGCGACAAACAACGATCTGGAGATTCCGGCACTCGCGCTGGCGCCGCCAATCGGCGACGCTCTCGCCACGCTGCGCTCACATGGTGCGATCTTCGCGAGGATGTCCGGCAGCGGCGCGACGTGTTTCGGATTGTTTGAGAACGGGAGCGTTGCGTCTGCTGCAGCGGATGCCATCGCAACAGCCCGACCTGGCTGGTGGGTGACTGCGACGCGTATTGCCGGCCCGGATATCGGAACGCCACAAATGATGTCTCAGTAACCGCGGCTGGCGCAGAATTGGGCGACAGCAGTCAACGCGTCGCGCAATTCCCCGGAGGGTAATGCTTGCAGCGCACGGCAGGATTGCCCCGCATAGCGCTCAGCCCGCGCCATCGTTTCGCGAATGGCGCCTGTCTCCTCGACATAGGCGATCGCGCGTCTGAGGTCGCCTTCATTTTGAGGACCTGCCTGTATCGTGCGCTGCCAGAAGCGGCGTGCTTCAGCATCGGCGCGCTCATAGGCAAGAATGACGGGTAACGTCACTTTCGCCTCACGGAAATCGTCACCGACGGACTTGCCCATCTGTGCGGGCCGGCCCGCATAATCGAGGGCGTCGTCCACAAGCTGAAAGGCGATGCCCAGATCGTGCCCATAGGAGCGCAAGGCATTGACACGTTCGGGATGCGTTCCGGCAATCGTTGCGCCCGCCTCCGCAGAGGCGGCAAACAACGCCGCCGTCTTGGCGCTGACGACCTTGAGATAGTCCGATTCCGTCGTGGCCAGATTGTTGGCGGATCTCAGTTGCAGTACTTCGCCTTCGGCAATGATCGCCGATGCGCTCGCGAGGATATGAAGCACGCGCATGTTTCCGGCTTCGACCATTAGCTGGAAAGCGCGGCTGAAAAGGAAATCGCCCACGAGAATGCTGGGCTTGTTGCCCCACACCATGTTGGCGGCGAGCTTGCCTCTCCTTAATGTGCTGGCATCCACCACGTCATCGTGCAGCAACGTGGCTGTGTGGATGAATTCCACGGCCGCCGCGAGCCTGATATGCAGATCGCCGTCATGACCGCAGGCGCGGGCCGCCGCGAGGGTCAGGAGCGGTCTGAGGCGCTTGCCGCCGGAATCGATGAGATGGCGCGTCAATTCCGGGATGAGTGCCACGGCGCTGCCCATACGCTCGTGGATCAACAGGTCGGTGGCGGCCATGTCGTCCTCGACCAGCGCATGCAGCCGGTCGACCGGCGAAACGCCGATGTCCTCCACGGTTTTGGACGCTTCGGCGGTAATCATCTTTTTGCCTTGCCGCTGGCCATAGGCCCCCCGGACATTTAGGAAGTGTGACCGAGTGCGGTCAAGGCGACCGCCCAGCCGGGACCATGAAGACCTGGTGCCCGTGGAGACGGCGAATGCGCGATATCCTTAAGACCAATGACCCGGTGCTGTTGAACTACGCCCAGGTGCTGCTGAGGGACGCGGGGATACCGGCGGTCGTTTTCGATGAAAATATGAGCGTGATGGACGGCAGTCTGGGCATTTTGCCGCGTAGGCTGATGGTTGCGGACGAAGATTTCGACCGTGCGAGCGCTTTCCTGAAGAGTGCGCTGCCCGAGGAGACGCCGCCGTAGTGACGGGCGTGTTGGAGGATCGTTTCCTCGCTGGGCGCATTGTCGCGCATCAGCCCGCGCGAGGGTTTCGCTCCGGACTCGATGCGGTCATGGTAGCGTCTGCGGTCCCGGCCGCTGCCGGCGATACAGTATTGGAACTGGGTTCGGGCGCAGGCGTGGCGGGCCTTTGCCTGGCAGCTCGCGTACCGGGTTGTGCCATTGTCGGCGTGGAGTTCGTTGGGTCGCTGGTCGATCTTGCCAATTCGAACGCCGAAGCGAACGGTATGTCGGCCCGCGTCCGCTTCGAACAGGGTGACGTGCTGCACCCGCCGGCGCCGTTGCGGCGTGATTTCGATCATGTGTTCTGCAATCCGCCTTTTCATGGAGAGGAGAACAATTCCTCACCGCAGGAAGACCGTACGCTTGCACTCTGGGATTCCGGTGGGCTTGGTGCATGGCTCGAAGCCGGCATGAAACGCGTGCGCTCACTGGGGACGTTTACGACGATCCTGCGCACGGATCGGCTAAGCGAGGCGCTCGCGGCACTACCGGAGCGCGGCCTGACACTTTTTCCTTTATGGCCGCGCACCGACAAGGCCGCAAAACGTATCATTGTTCAGGCCAGGAAAGATTCACGGGCGCCGCTTTCCATCCCGACAGGGCTCGTCTTGCACCAAAGCGATGGTCGATACACCGAAGCGGCGGATGCCATATTGCGTGGGGGCAGCTCGCTTGCTCTGGAAAGTCTGTCTCGGTAGGTTCAAGCCAGTTCCAAGGACCACAGATTGTGCCAAAGGCCCGGACCTTCCAGGACCTCATTCTGACTCTGCAAAACTTCTGGGCGGAGAAGGGTTGTCTCATTCTGCAGCCCTATGATGTCGAAATGGGCGCGGGCACATTCCATCCCGCTACGACATTGCGTGCCCTGGGGCCGCGTCCCTGGCGGGCGGCTTATGTGCAGCCCTCGCGACGCCCGACGGATGGGCGTTACGGCGAGAATCCGAACCGGCTCCAGCATTATTATCAATATCAGGTGATCCTGAAGCCTGCGCCGGAAGACGTGCTCGAAACCTATCTCGAAAGCCTGAAAGCCATCGGCATAGATTCCGCGCTGCACGACATCCGTTTCGCGGAGGACGATTGGGAAAGCCCCACGCTTGGCGCCTGGGGCTTGGGCTGGGAAGTTTGGTGCGACGGCATGGAGATCACGCAGTTCACCTATTTCCAGCAGGTCGGCGGCTTCGATTGCGATCCCGTGTCCGCGGAGATCACCTATGGTCTCGAACGCCTCGCCATGTACGCACAGGGCGTGGAGTTCGTTTACGATCTGGCGTTCAACGAACGCTTCCGCTACGGCGAAGTGTTTCACCAAGCGGAGCAGGAATTTTCCGCCTTTAACTTCGAGCGGGCCGACACGCAAATTCTCTTCCGGCACTTCGAGGATGCGGAAAAAGAATGTGCGGCGCTGATTGGAGCGAAGCTATCGCTGCCAGCGTACGATCAATGCCTCAAGGCGAGCCATTGCTTCAACCTGCTCGATGCGCGCGGCGTGATCAGCGTGACGGAGCGTGCCGCCTATATCGGCAGAGTGCGCGCGCTTGCGAAAGCCTGCTGCGAGACGTGGCTGGCCGGTCCGCAGGGCGCCTATGCGCCGAGGTTCGCTTGATGCGCGTCCAGCTCCCTGTTTCCTGCCCAAGCCGATAGCTCCGCCATGCCCGATTTTCTGCTTGAGCTTTTTTCGGAAGAAATCCCGGCGCGCATGCAGCGCGCGGCCGCAAAGGATCTCGAACGCCTCGTGGTGGGCGCGCTGGCAGATCGTGGCCTCATGTTCGAGGGCACGCGTGCGCTGGCCGGTCCGCGGCGGCTTACGCTTGCGATCGCAGGACTGCCGGCAAAGCAGCCCGACACGAGCGAGGAACGCAAAGGCCCGCGCGTCGGCGCGCCCGAAAAAGCGATCGAAGGGTTTCTGCGTTCCGCCGGTGTTTCCCTCGACCAATGCGCGAAACAATCCGACGCCAAGGGTGAATTCTATGTCGCCGTGGTCAAACGCACCGGTCGCGCGACGGCCGACGTACTTGCGGAAATACTTCCGGAGACAATCGGTAAATTGCCATGGCCCAAATCCATGCGTTGGACAGAGGCCGCGACTCGATGGGTAAGGCCGCTCCGCGCAATCGTCTGCACCTTCGATGGCGAAATCGTTTCGTTCGAATTTGCCGGCGTTCAGAGCGGCAACCGTACTTTCGGACACCGCTTTTTGTCGCCCGGTCCCGTCGAGGTGCGCCGGTTCGAGGATTATGAAGACAAGCTGCGGGCCGCTCATGTTGTTCTCGACGGCACGGAACGGAAAGACATCATCCTCCATGAAGCCACACAGAAGGCTTTTGCCTGTGGCCTGGAGCTGATCGACGACGAGGGCCTGCTGGACGAAGTCGCCGGCCTTGCCGAATGGCCCGTCGTGTTCATGGGCCGGATCGAAGACCAGTTCATGGATGTCCCGGCCGAAATCCTGCAAACGTCGATGCGCACGCATCAGAAATATTTCTCCCTGCGCGACGCCGCGACGGGCAAACTCGCGCCTCGCTTCATTGTCGTGGCGGGGACAGTCGCGAGCGATGGGGGCGAAAAGATCGTTGCAGGCAATGAACGCGTGCTAAGGGCGCGGTTGTCCGATGCTAAATTCTTCTGGGACCAGGACAAAAAAAGAACGCTCGAAAGCCGTGTCCAGGATCTCAAGAAAATCGTTTTCCATGCGCAGCTCGGAACGCAGTATGAGCGCGTCGAGCGCATTGAGGCGCTCGCTGGCGAAATAGCCAAAATGATCGGTGCCGACGTCGCCAGGGCAAGACGCGCTGCCCGTCTCTGCAAGGCCGATCTCACAACGGGTGTCGTTGGCGAATTCCCTGAACTGCAGGGTGTGATGGGCCGCTACTATGCCCTGCATGATGGTGAAGACGCGGAAGTCGCCGACGCTATCCGCGATCACTACAAGCCTGTTGGACCAAGCGACTCGGTGCCCAATTTGCCCGTTTCTGTCGCCGTGGCGCTCGCGGACAAGATCGATACGTTGGGACAATTCTTCGCCATCGGGCAAAAGCCGACAGGATCGGGCGATCCCTTTGCGCTCCGGCGAGCTGCTCTCGGAATCATTCGAACGGTTCTTGCTAGCGGGATTCGGTTACCGCTTTTGGCGATACTTCCGCGCGAAGCGAAAGTAGACGTCGTTCGGGAAATCGGGGAATTCTATGCGGACCGCCTCAAGGTCGTCCTTCGGGAAAAGGGCACAAGGCACGATCTTGTCGATGCCGTCTTCGCGCAGAGCTTTGACGGCGATCTCGTTCGGCTCGTATCGCGCGTGGATGCGTTGCAGGCGTTCCTGAAGACCGATGACGGCGCCAACCTTCTCGCGGGTTACCGGCGTGCGGCGAACATTCTCAAGATCGAGGAAAAAAAGGACGCACGCACCTATGATGCCGCGCCGCTCCGGGCTTTCTTTGGAGAGCTTGAGGAACGGTCGCTCTGGTCGGCGCTCGAATCCGTGAGCGCGCGCGTATCTGAGGAATTGAACCGCGAAGATTTTGTCGCCGCCATGCGGGCCATGGCGGAACTGCGCGGACCCGTCGACGCTTTCTTCGAGAAGGTAAAGGTGAACGACGCGGACCCCAAAGTGCGCGAAAACCGGTTGTTGCTATTGTCGTCGCTGCGGCGGGAACTCCATCAGGTGGCCGATTTTTCGAAGATCGAGGGATGATTGCCGCGAATAACAGTAAGGGTCGACGATGACGAAATGGGTTTATTCTTTCGGCGGCGGCGTTGCGGAAGGCAGCGCGCAGATGAAGAACCTTCTGGGAGGTAAAGGCGCCAATCTGGCCGAGATGAGCAATCTCGGGCTTCCCGTGCCCCCGGGGTTCACGATCACGACGGAGGTCTGCACCCATTTTTACGCAAATGAGGAATCCTATCCTACCGAGTTGAAAGCGGACGCCGAACGTGCGCTTGCGGAAATCGGAGAACTGGCGGGGGCAACGCTTGGCGATCCCGTGCGCCCTCTGCTGGTTTCCGTGCGTTCGGGTGCACGCGTCTCGATGCCCGGGATGATGGACACGGTGTTGAACCTTGGCCTCAATCCCGTGACGGTCGAAGCACTCGCCAGACTCTCGGGCGATGCAAGGTTTGCTTACGATTCCTATCGCCGGTTCATCCAGATGTACGCCAATGTCGTGCTGGATCTCGATCACGGTCAGTTCGAGGAAATTCTTGAGACGGAAAAGGAAACCAAGGGTGTCGAACTCGACACCGAACTCGACGCTCAGGATTTCAAACGCATCGCCGCTCTTTTCAAGGACCACGTGAAGAAGGAACTGGGTCGGCCGTTTCCCGACGATGCGCATGGACAGCTTTGGGGCGCGATTGGAGCCGTATTCGGCTCATGGCGGAGTCCGCGTGCGAAAACATATCGTAGGCTGCACAACATTCCCGAGGATTGGGGTACGGCGGTCAATGTGCAGGCTATGGTGTTCGGAAATCACGGCGAGACCAGCGCGACTGGCGTTGCGTTCACGCGCGACCCCTCGACCGGCGAGAAGATTCTCTACGGTGAATTCCTCGTGAACGCCCAGGGCGAAGATGTCGTCGCCGGCATTCGTACCCCGCAGCCCATCTCGAAGCTGGTGCGGGAGCGCACCGGCGGCAGGAAGCCTGCGATGGAAGAGGCCATGCCTGCGGCGTATGAAGAACTCAGGCGTATCGGCGAAAGCTTGGAAGCGCATTATCGCGATATGCAGGACGTCGAATTCACTGTGCAGGAGGGCAAGCTCTTCATGCTCCAGACGCGGTCGGGCAAGCGTACGGCAGAGGCCGCGCTCAAGATCGCAGTGGACATGGAGCGCGAGGGCCTGATCGATCGGCGCGCTGCCGTTGCGCGCGTCGATCCTGCGGCGCTCGATCAACTCCTTCACCCCACGCTCGATCCGTCAGCGCCGAAGGACGCCATAGTCACCGGGCTGGCCGCATCGCCGGGTGCCGCGACCGGAGAAATCGTTTTCACGGCGGACGATGCAGAAAAGCTGGCTGGCGAAGGCCATGACGTCATTCTCGTGCGCACGGAAACGAGTCCGGAAGACATTCACGGCATGCATGCCGCGAAAGGGGTTCTCACGGCGCGCGGCGGCATGACAAGCCATGCGGCTGTCGTTGCTCGCGGCATGGGGCGCCCCTGTGTGTCGGGCGCGGGGGCCCTCAAGATCGATGCGGCCAATGGCACGCTGACAGTCGGCGGCAAAACGCTGAAGCGAGGCGATCTTATCACCATCGACGGAGCCAGCGGGGAGGTGTTCAGGGGTCGCGTTGCCATGCGGCAGCCGGAACTCACGGGCGATTTCGGTACATTGATGAGCTGGGCGGATTCGATCCGCCGTCTCAAGGTGCGTACCAATGCCGACACGCCGGACGACGCGTTGACAGCAAGGCGTTTCGGCGCCGAGGGCGTGGGGCTCTGTCGCACGGAACATATGTTTTTCGACGCCGAGCGTATCGCTGTCGTCCGTCAGATGATCCTGGCCGATGCCCTCGAAGCGCGTCAGGCTGCGCTCGCCAGGCTTTTGCCTATGCAGCGCAGCGATTTCGAAGCAATCTTCAAAGTCATGGAGGGATTGCCCGTCACCATAAGATTGCTCGACCCGCCGCTGCATGAGTTTCTGCCGCAGAAGGACGAGGAGATCGCAGAAGTCGCGCGTCTGGCCGGAAGCGATCCCGCGAAGCTGCGTCAGCGGGCCATCGCGCTGCACGAAACCAATCCCATGCTTGGTCATCGCGGTTGCAGGCTCGGGATCACCTATCCGGAAATCTACGAGATGCAGGCGCGCGCAATCTTCGAAGCCGCGCTTAACGTGGAGCAAGCCAGCGGGAAGTCCGTCGAACTGGAAATCATGATTCCGCTCGTGGGCTTCAAGAGCGAACTCGACGCCTTGAAGTCCCGCATTGCGGCTGTCGCCTCTGCGGTTAAATCCGAGCGCGGCGCCGTGCCGGCCTATCTGATCGGCACGATGATCGAGTTGCCTCGCGCCGCGTTGCGTGCCGGTGAGATTGCGGAAACGGCCGAATTTTTTTCCTTCGGCACAAACGATCTTACACAAACCGCGCTGGGCGTGAGCCGCGACGATGCGGGAACGTTTCTCACGGAATACCTTGCGAAAGGTTTGATTACCCGCGATCCGTTCGTCACGCTTGACATAGAGGGCGTGGGCGAACTCATCAGGATCGCGTCGGAACGCGGCCGCAACACGCGGTCAACTCTCAAGCTCGGCATCTGCGGCGAGCATGGCGGCGATCCCGACTCCATACGATTTTGCCATGCGGCCGGGCTCGATTATGTCTCCTGTTCGCCGTTCCGGATTCCCGTGGCGCGTCTCGCCGCGGCACAAGCAGCGCTCGCGCAATCCGGCGATATCGATTAGTCTGTGTACGGAGAACGCAGGGAATCCCTGTGTTTTCCTGCGCAGCATGACGCCGCGTCACATTATCGTGACGCGTTGTCATCTATTATAAGATTTTTATTTGACGATCCGCGCAATCCTTGCCACAAAGCGCGACATTTGTTGTGGGGCATGGGGAGCCCCTTCGGAACACGATATCGCTTTTTCTTCGAACCGAAATCCGAAAGAGTCTTAATTCCCGCATGACTGAAAATTCAAACTTTTCGTTTCGACGCGCGTGTTGCGCCGGCGCCGGTATGCTGGCGTTCTCTCTTATTTCTTTTGGCGCTCTGGCTGCGGAAATTGTTGCTCCGCCTACGGATCATGCTGTTGCCACTGCAGATATTAATCAGACGAAGCCCTCGGGCGACATGCCGGTTGTGTTTTCGCCGCTGCCGCTGCGCCCCGGATTGACGGACGACGCCATCGCGCGGTCGCCGACTGTCCTTTCCGAGGACGCGATTTCGACGGATCAGCGCTGCCTTGCGGAAGCGATATACTACGAAGCGCGTGGCGAAGGACTGAAAGGGCAGGAGGCCGTCGCCGAGGTCATTTTTCACCGCATGCAATCGGGTAGATATCCACGAACCATCTGCGGCGTCGTTTACCAGGGCGCGGGTTCCGGGCACGGTTGCCAGTTTTCGTTTGCCTGTAACGGCGAACGTTTGTCTCCGAGGTCGGGGTCTTCCTGGCGTCGGGCCGATCGTCTGGCCACGAGTATCCTCGCGGGATTGATACAGCTGGGCGATACGACCGGAAACGCGATTTCGTTTCATGCCGCCGACGTGCAGCCCGGCTGGGGCGAGCATCTCGTGAGGACGACTCGGATCGGCCACCACATCTTCTATCGGTCTGCGTCGCGCGCGACGCGACCGAGTTAGCCCCGAAGACCCCTGTTCGCGTCAGAAATCGAGCGCCACATCGAGATTGGGCGCGCTGTGCGTGATCGCCCCGGCGGAGATATAGTCCACACCTGTTTCCGCGATCTCGCGAACGCTGGATAGCGAGACGCCACCGGACGCCTCCAGTATGGCGCGTCCTCGGGTCAGGGCGACTGCTCGGACGAGTTCGCCTGGCGTCATATTGTCGAGCAGTATCGTATCGACGCCAAGCGCGAGTGCTTCTTCGAGCTGCGCCAGCGTGTCCACTTCAACCTCGACCGTGATCATATGGCCCGTGCCCGCACGCACCCGTTCGATCGCGGTCGCGATGCTGCCGGCCGCGGCGATATGATTGTCCTTGATCAGCACGGCGTCGTCGAGACCGTAGCGATGGTTGAAGCCGCCACCGCAGCGTATGGCGTATTTTTCCAGCAGGCGCAGGCCCGGCGTTGTTTTCCGTGTGCAGACAATACGTGCCCGAGTTCCCGCGACCGCGTCGACGAATGCGCGCGTCATGGTGGCAATGCCGGAAAGATGCCCGAGAAAATTCAGCGCCACGCGCTCGGCTGTGAGCAGGGCGCGCGCCGGGCCTTCGACGGTTGCGAGCACGGCTCCTTCCGACACAGACGCCCCGTCGGGTGTTTCCGGGTGGAAACGCACGGCAGGGTCCACGAGGAAAAACGCGGATCTGGCGGCCGGCAGCCCCGCGAGAACGCCGGGCCTGCGCGCGACGAGTTTCGCCGTCGCCTGCTGGTCGGCCGGAACGATCAGGTCGCTGGTCAGATCGCCTGCGCGGCCCAGATCCTCTTCCAGCGCGCGGCGCACCTGCGGTTCGATCAGGAGCGGAAGCGGCGGATGCGTGAAGGGCAGAGCGAGTTGCGACATAGATATCAGCAGGCGGCTGCGGCGGTGTCCCATCCGCCTTGCGCCGTTATTTTCTCGGCATCGGCGAGGGTCAGGAAGGTGCGTTCGGCCGCGTTCCGAGGTTGCGGATAGTCGCGGCGGAAATGAGCGCCGCGGCTTTCCTGCCGCGCAAGGCCGGCGGCAGCGACAAGTCTGGCGGTTGCCGTCATGTTGAGAACCGACGCGTCGCCGCCGGCTGCGTGCTCCACCGTTGCGATCGTGTCGAGTGCGCTTCTGAGGCCCGCACCATCGCGCTCGAGCCCCGCATGCCGTGTCATCGCTTCACGCAAGGCACGTGGCGGCAGCGGCGCAGCAAAACGCGCAGGTGCGGGAGGTTCGCCTCGGCCGGCAACGCTGGCGACACTGCCCTTGATATCGTCCGCGGCGCGCGCGCCGAACACCAGTGCTTCGAGCAGCGAATTCGAGGCGAGCCGGTTCGCACCGTGAAGTCCGGTCGAGGCGCATTCGCCGACGGCCCACAATCCCAGGAGCGATGTGCGGCCATACGCATCGCTGGCGATCCCACCCATGTGGTAATGCGCGGCGGGCGCAACCGGAATGGGCATCGTCGCGGGATCGATTCCCGCGCTGTGGCATGTCGCGTAGACGGTGGGGAAATGTGAGGCGAATTTTTCTCCCACAGCCGCGCGGCAATCGAGAAAAATGCGGCGACCGCCGGCAATCTCGCGATGAATGGCGCGCGCCACCACATCGCGCGGTGCCAGTTCGGCCGCTTTGTGTATGGCGGGCATGAAGCGGCGGCCGGTTTCATCGACAAGGATTGCGCCTTCGCCGCGCAAGGCTTCCGTCGCCAGTGGGGCGGGATCGCGACCGATGGCGATCGCCGTGGGATGGAATTGCACGAATTCCGGGTCGGCCACGAGTGCGCCCGCGCGCGCGGCCATGCCCAGCCCTTCGCCGCGTGATTCGAGTGGGTTGGTCGTGACGGCATAGAGCGCCCCCAACCCGCCGGTCGCGAACACGAGAGCCTGCGCGCGAAATAGAATGAGCTTGGCCTGCGCGCCCGTGCCGTAACGCGCGAAGAGACCGATCGCGCGCCCGTCTTCCATTGCGAGTTCGATGGCGTGAAATCCTTCGAGCACGGAAATCGATTCTGCGGCGCGCGCGGCTTCGACGAGCATTCGGGTCACTTCCGCACCCGCACGGTCGCCGGACACATGCACGATGCGTGGCGCCGCATGTGCCGCCTCGCGCGCGAGTGCCAGCGTGCCGTCCGAATTGCGGTCGAAGGGTGCGCCATAGCGGACGAGATCGTCGATGCGGGCGGATGCCTCGCGGGCGACGAACGCCGCCACGTCGGAATCTGTCGTGCCGGCGCCGGCGGCGATCGTGTCGGCAGCGTGCGATTGCCAGCTGTCGTCGGGTCCCAGCGCCGCCGCGATGCCGCCTTGCGCCCAGACGCTCGAGCCAGTGGTTCCGGGTCGGGCGCCCGCAAGAATGAGTGCGGGGAAGGGCGCAAGCTTGAGAGCCGTATAGAGGCCGGCGAGGCCGGCGCCCAGGATGAGGGCGCCTTTCGCCTCGATTACGTTGTCGACATGGCGGGCCATGGCGTTGTTACGCCGCCGCGCGCTGCTGCGGGGCCGTCACCGCAAGCATGCGGTCCACGGAGCGTCTGGCGCGTTCCGCGACGGCCGGATCGACGGTCACTTCCATCGTCATTGTTTCCAGCGAATGCAAAATTCCCGGCAGGGTGATGCGTTTCATGTGCGGGCAGAGATTGCAGGGCCGCACGAAATCGACGTTGGGAAACTCGACGGCGACATTGTCGCTCATTGAGCATTCGGTCACGAGGACCACGCGCGGGGGTTGCCTCTTGCCGACATAGCCGATCATCGCCGACGTGGAGCCTGCGAAATCCGCTTCCGCGACCACTTCCGGCGAGCATTCCGGATGGGCGAGCACGACGATACCGGGATTGGCGTCGCGATAGGCACGGATGTCCGCTGCCGTGAAGCGCTCATGCACTTCGCAGCGCCCCTTCCAGGAAATGATTTTCACCGGCGTCTGTTTGGCGACGTTCTGCGCCAGATATTCGTCGGGGAGCATGATCACAGTGTCCACGCCGCGCTCGCGCGCGATGTCCTCGACCACGGCGACCGCGTTGGACGAGGTGCAGCACACATCGCTTTCCGCTTTCACATCGGCGGACGTGTTCACATAGGTGACAACCGGGAGACCGGGATATTTCTGCTTGAGGAGGCGGACATCGGCGCCGGTAATGGATGCCGCCAGCGAACAGCCTGCCCGCTGGTCCGGGATGAGGACCGTCTTGTCGGGCGACAGGATTTTCGAGGTCTCCGCCATGAAGTGAACGCCGGCCTGCACGATCACCTTCGCGTTGGTTTTCGCAGCCTCACGGGCCAATTGCAGGGAGTCGCCGGCGAAATCGGCGACGCAGTGGAAAATCTCGGGCGTCATGTAGTTGTGGCCGAGGATCACTGCGTTCCGGCGTCGCTTCAACTCGTTGATGGCCTTGATATAGGGCGCATGCACGGCCCATTCGATTTCGGGCACGACATGGGCGACTTTCGCGTAAAGATCGCGTGTCGCAAGCGCCACCGACGGGGTGTAGGCAAGGTTCGTCATGTCGGTCTCCCTTTGTCCTTCCTCAGTTCCGTAGCGTGCCATATAATGCTCTGATTGAGTATATAAATAGGACGAAAACGCCGGCCTTAAAGGCCGGTCTGAAGCTTTATGCTACATATCAGCATAATTCGGTCAAGGGGGCCGCGGCTGCGGTGGCCCTGGCTACCAGGGAACCTCGTTTTCCAGCCGGCGCTTGAGCAGGGGAAATTTGCGCGCCAGACGCCTCAAATCCTCACCCGAGAGGACCATCAGCCGCGTCTCGGTGCGTGTCGTGACTGTCCGTTTATAGGTCGCGGAATCGCCTATCGCCTCCTCGCCGACGACGTCGCCGGGCTCTAGGTTCCAGGTGCCCGTCTCGTCTTCGGCGCGGGCGCGTCCGGAAACGATGAGATAGAGCGTGTTCGCGGCGTGGCCGGCGATGGCGAGCTGGGTGTGATCTCGCGCGATGGACGCCCGCATGGCGTCGAGGATGTTAGCGATAGCATCGACTTCGAAGCCGACGAACAAAGGCTGGCGCTTCAGCATGCTCCAGGTGATGGTGAATTCCCGGCGGTGCAGGTCGTTGACAAAGCCCGTGGCGAGAATGCCGATCGGCAGAGCGAACAGCGCCAGTCCGATCACCATCGTGACGCCGGCAATCACCTTGCCGAGGGGCGTAACCGGAACGACGTCTCCGTAGCCGACGGTGGTGAGCGTCGTGATCGCCCAATACATAGCGTCGGGCAGGGTTCCGAGCGTTCTCGGCTGCACTGTTCCTTCCGTCAGGTGCATCATCTCGCCGGAGACGCACATCACGCAGAGAAGCAATATGATGGCGCCGAACAGGGCGCGGCGCTCCGCGTAGAGCACGCCGAGCAGCGCCGGCATGGCCTGCGAATAGCGCGCGATCTTGAGCAGGCGGAGCAGGCGGAAGATGCGCAACACGCGCAGGTCGATGATGCCCCCGAGCAGGATATTGACGTAGGTGGGCGCGAACGAAAGAAAATCGATCGCCATCATGGGTCGCATCGCAAAAGCCAGCCGCCCGTTGACGGGACCGCGCGAGCCGATGCGGGGGTCTTCCACGGATGACCAGAGGCGGACGAAATATTCGATTGTAAACGCGCCGACTGTAAAATCCTCGAAGTCCGCAAACAGGACACGATACTTCGCATAGATCGACGGCACGGTTTCAAGTGTGACGGCGATCACATTGGAAACGATGAGCGCGATAAGCAGGGCTTCGACGATGCGGCTGAACCAGCCCTCGAGCTGGCCTTCCTCGAGCACAGAATATGTAATCTGCCGCAGGGTCGGGCGCTCGGCGGCTTTCCGGTTCGCGGGCGGCTGTTTGTCGGCCTCCGCTCCCGTCTGCTCCCCCATCCGCCGCTCCGTTGTCCAACCCCGCATCGTGGCGAAGCCTTACTAGGCGCGGCAGGTTTCAACCGCAAGCCGGTCCTGTCCTACACGGTTTCCAGGTGAACTTTGGCGTCAGGCGCCCATCCGCCGTGCTCCCGGGCGCACGCCGGGCGCGGGCCGCTCGGCCAGGACTTCCCGCCGGAAGCTGAAGAGTTCGGCCGGCCGGCCGCGGGCAATGCGTGCGAACTTGCCCGTGCGATCCACCAACCCCTGATCCTCCACCAGACGACGAAAATTCTGTTTGTGGAGGCGGATGCCGGAGATGGCCTCCACAGTGCGCTGCAGTTCGAGCAGCGTAAACATTGCCGGCATCAGTTCGAACACGACCGGGCGGTATTTCATCTTGCCGCGCAGCCGGGCGATGGCGGTGGCAAGAATGCGGCGATGATCGAATGTCATCGAGTATCCCAGCCCCGGCGCAGCCAAAGCTTCTGCGCCCAGGCGCCCGTCGCGCCGCGCTTCCTCGACCAGTCCGGCTTCGTAAAGCAGTTCGTAGCGCTCGAGCACTTTCTCTTCGTCCCAGGCAGCGCCATCCAGACCGAACGCCAGACGCACCCGGTTGCGGCGCAGTTCGCTTTCGGCCGCCGAGGCGGCGCTTTTTACGAAAGCCGCGAGAGCGGGAACGATCGCGGCTTCGACGATCGCAGGCTTGGCGCTGCGCCAATCCTCCCACGGAAAGAACGCATACCAGTTGCGCCATTGCGTATCGGGGGCTTTCAGTTCGCCGCCGGCGCGCGTCAATGCGAGATAGCCCACCGACACGACACGCGGACCTTCACCGGGCTTGACGAGATGCCGGCCGCGATCGCCGAACGTATAAAGCTGTTCCGCATATCCCAGATCGAGGAAGGTTTGCTCCTTCACCCAGCTTCTGAGGCCGCTTTCCAGCGTGCGATGCGCCATCGGATCGAACGGGCCGAAGGGCAGCGCGTCGGGCGAGCCTTTATGGTGCATGGCGAGCACGCGCGGGCGTTCGTCTCCCACCGAGACGATGGCGGCGCTCAACCCGATGCGCACGACGTTCTTGGGTGCGCTGCCGCTCATAGTTCGTTCAAGGCGATGGGCAGTTCGATCCGCTCGCCTTCCGCAACGATGACGCCCCGTCCGATGCTGGCGACTGCGTCGATCATGCGTCCTCCGCGCGTGAGCAAATCGTCCGCCAGACGTACCATAAGAGGGTTTGGGCAGGCATGGGGCGCGCGGAAACGCAAGGCACGCGCGATTTCGAGCTCCGCTCCCGGTTCATGCCGGTCGCATAGCAGGATATAGGCCGCGGCTGTGGACCTGCTGATGCCGGCCCAGCAATGTACCAGCATCGGCGCCTCGGCCGGCCAGTCGCGCCCGAAGTTGAGCAAGCTCGCGATGTGATGTTCGGCAGGCGGCGCCTCGCTACCCCAGGCTTCCGGAACGTCGTTCATCGCCAGACGCAGGTGATTTTCGCAGGCGATGCCCTGTGGCGTCTCGATCATGTGTTCCGGCGAGAGCAGCGTCACGAGATGCGAAGGCCGGTAAAGGCGGATCGTGTTCTCTATCTCCGAAAGGGGCGTGACGAGGATCATGAGCCGGGCAACTCCGCAGGGCGTTTGCTAGCCGAGGCCGCGTGCGAACGAAAGCCGAGCGCGTGGAATATGGGCATCATGCCGCGAGTCTGCGAAATCTTTCGAGGAATTGCGCCTGCGCCTCTGCAGTGGCGAGCGGCACGAGGCGGGGCGGTCGCAAGCCCCTGGGCGGTACACCGAAAAAGCTGCGCGCTTCCTTTGCATCGAAGCCGGCCAATTGGGTCGCCTCGTGATAGGCCGCGACGCGATCCGCCCGCTTGATGAGCGAGGCCGCGTCAACCGAAAGCCGGACGGGCAGACCGAAACGGATATGGATGGCGGCCAGCAGCCGCAATTCAAAGTCCTTGTAGTCGATTCCCACCGCAGCCTTGAACGGGCTGATGAGGTCTCCGATCACATATTCCGGCGCGTCGTGCAGCAACGCCGCCAGCCGGGTCTCGCGCGATTGACCGGGTTTCAACTCCGCCGCAAGACGCTCTACCAGAACGCAATGCTGCGCCACGGAGAAGGCGTGCGCGCCGGCCGTCTGCCCGTTCCACCGCGCCACGCGGGCCAGGCCATGCGCGATATCCCCTATCTCGACATCGAGCGCCGAAGGGTTGAGCAGATCGAGCCGGCGTCCGCTCAGCATGCGCTGCCAGGCCCGGGGCGGTTTGGTCGAGGAAGCAGACATTGGCACCGCAAATTTAACCCGTCCGGGAAAACTTGTATTCTCGCCCGTGCGTTATGGAAACGGAGATACCGTTCAGCTGCATGTCTTGACGGAGAAATTCATGGGCTTTCGCAAAATTCTCGCACCGCTGACGGGCGGTCCGCGCGATGCAACCGTGCTTGCCAGTGCTTTTGCGGCGGGCGAGCCCTTCGCCTCGCATATTGCGGCTCTGTTTGTGCGGCCGGATCCCGCCCAGGTCATGCCGTTCTTCGGCGAAGGACTTTCCGGCGCCGTGGTGCAGGAAGTTGTCGATATTGCGAAAGCTGCCGCGGACAAGGCGTCACAGGAGGCGCGCAAGAACCTGACCGCAGCGGCGGCAGCGGCGGGCGTGGCGCTTGTCGACGGGCCGCAGATGCATGCCGGCGGCAGCGCCTCGTTCCGGGAAGTCCAGGGCCGTTTCAGCGATTGCGTGGTCCAGGCCGCGCGTCTGGCCGATCTCGTGGCGTTCGGCCGGATCGACGAGAACGACAGGCCGGACCTGGCGGAAGCGTTCGATGCGGCCTTGCTGGAGACCGGCCGCCCCGTATTGCTCGCCGCACGCGCGCCTTCCGCGAATTTCGCAAAGCGTGTCGCCATCGCCTGGGACGGCGGCAAGGCATCCGCGCATGCCGTCAGCGCGGCGATGGACTATCTGGTGCGGGCGGAACGGGTCGAGATCCTCACCGTCCGGCGCGGCACGGCCGAAGTGACGGGCTTGGAGGACCTTCGCGACTATCTGGCGCTCTACGGTCTTTCCTGCACGGACCACACGATCGACGCCGGCCAGCGTCCGGTCGGCGAAATTTTACTTGAAGCGGCTGCGCGCACAGGTGCGAGCATGCTGGTGCTGGGCGGATATGGCCATAGCCGATTGCGCCAATTGTTCTGGGGTGGCGTCACCAGGCATGTCGCGTCGCATGCGGAGTTGCCGCTCTTCCTGGTTCACTGAGGGTCGGCTCCATTTTTCCGGAATGAGTGTGCGCCGGACACGGAGATGTCCGGCGCACGCGTCGGCACGCAATGTACAGTGGCTAGGGGCTCAGTACTGGGCATTTCCGCGTGCTGACATAGGTAATACGGCAGAGCATTCATGAATTCCGCTCTGCAGTGTTGTCTCCGGTTGTTAGCTACAGGTTACCGTCAGGCTGAATTTGAAGTCTGCCGGCAACAGGGTAAGTGTGGCGAACGTGCTGACCTGAACCCCGATTCCGCTGTATTTGGCGACGACGATATAACCAGGAAGAATAAAGCCCGGGTCGCCCTGGATCGTGGCTTCCGGCGCGCATTTTGCGATCTTGTGATCGAACTGAACCAGATATACGCCGGTGCTGGGGTGCGAGACGTTGTTGATGTTCAATTGGCGCACAAGCGTGCCGTCCGCGTCCACGACGGCATAGCCGCCCTGGTCTTTCGACGCGTCCTGCGCCGATGCGATGCCCGTCGCAGCCGTTACAAGGCCTGCAGCAAGGGCGAATGAAGCCGCAAGGCTGGTTTTGTTGATAGTCATTACTTTTCTCCCATCCACGACAGCCGGGGAGACATCTCCGCGGGCGCGTGTCTATGGGACAACTGACGATTCGTTCCGGCGTTGCTGAAAAGGTTTTGATAAGGATAATAAAAGGTTAAACAATATTCAAAATTTGTTAGGTATCAGTTGGCATTACCCCGCCTACCGTGTCCAATCGCCACGTACAGATTCCGGGCGGCCTGCTTCCGCTTTTTGGTCGAGGAACGCGGTATCGAGGAGTTTGGCGTCGCGTCGTCGAAGACGTCTCGTTATCCGCCACCCGCCACGAGGCGCCCGCCGTCAGAAGAACCAGAAGCGCGCGCACACGAGCAGCAACGTCACCGCCAGCATGATGCGCACCGCGAATTCCGGTATGCGCGACGACACCATGCTGCCCAGGATAATGCCCGGAATAGAGCCCACCAGCAGCGAACCCAAAAGGTGCCAGTTGATCGAGCCCAGCATCCAATGGCCGAGCCCGGCGATGAGCGTCAGCGGCACGGCATGGGCGATGTCGGAACCCACGATGCGCACCGTCGGCATGTTGGGATAGAGCATGATGAGGGCCGTCACGCCGATGGCGCCCGCGCCCACCGAAGAGAGCGAGACGAGCACGCCCAACACGGCGCCCGTGAAGATCGTGAGACCCGTCACCATGTTTGGAGTCAGCTTGCCCGGCAGGCGGGAGTAAAGGCGCAGCAGCGGCGGACGGAAGATGAGTGAGACCGCCGTGAGGAACAGCGCGACGCCGAGAATCTTCGTGACGAGCGCCTGTGCGGAGCTGCTGCCGATATCGAGCTTGTACAGCGCGAAGATCGTGAGCGCCGTCATGGGCACGCTGCCGGTCGCCAGCAACCCGACCACCGTCCAGTCGATCGTCTTGTTGAAACCGTGCACCGCCGTTCCGGCGGTCTTCGTGACCGAGGCGTAAAGCAGGTCGGTGCCGACGGCGGTCACCGGATGGATGCCGAACAGCAGGATGAGCAAAGGCGTCATAAGCGAGCCGCCGCCGACGCCGGTCATGCCCACCAGGGCGCCGACGACCAGACCGGACAGCACATAGAGAGGCTGGATCGAATGCAGGAAATTCATGTTAACCCCATCTTATTATAGCAATTACCGCAGTCGGCATTCGAAATTCGGTCAGCAGGCGGAACATTAAAGCTGAATTTCTCTTCGTTGAAACGTCCCAGCTACGTCATTGCCCGGCTTGTCCGGGCAACTCATTTTCGTTCCTTCAAAAAATTGGGTCGCCCGCATAAAGCGGGCGATGACAATTGTAGGAACGATTCAACACCAAACTGCACTGTTCTAACACGGCCAGGCTGGCACGATAGCAACGCTAGCATGCCCGCAGCGCAGCGTTCCACCCCCGCCGTTTCGACACCGTTAAGTTGGAACGGTTCGAAGGATCGGGCTCAATGATGTCTTCGTAAAATGACGCTGCCCACCGAATAGCCCGCACCGAAGGAACACAGGAGCCCCAGGTCGCCGGCCGCGAGATCCGTGCTGAATTTGTGAAACGCGATGATCGACCCGGCCGAACTTGTGTTGGCATATTCGCCGAGAATATTGGGTGCTTCCTGGGGCAGGGGATCGCGCCCCAGCACCCGCCGCGCGATCAATTGATTCATTCCGAGATTGGCCTGGTGCAGCCATAGCCGCTTGAGAGTCTCCGGCGGCAACGCGTTTTCGGTGAGATGCGCGAGGATGAGTTCCGCCACCATCGGCACGACTTCCTTGAACACTTTACGCCCTTCCTGCACGAACAGCTTGTCGACCCGGCCGATGCCTTCGGGTGCCGCGCGATTGAGGAAACCGAAATTGTTGCGGATGTTGTTGGAGAATTTCGTTTTGAGTTTCGTGGAAACGATCTCCCAGCTTGGCGCGCTCTGTGCTGTGTCCGCCGGTTCGACGACGAAAGCGGTCGCCACGTCGCCGAAGATGAAATGGCTGTCGCGGTCGCGGAAATTGAGATGGCCCGAACAGATTTCCGGATTGCACACGAGGATGGCACGCGCATGTCCCGCGGCGACCATGTCGGCGGCTGCCTGCAGCCCGAACGTGGCCGACGAACAGGCGACATTCATGTCGAAACCAAAACCTTCGATGCCGAGCGCGTCCTGCACTTCAACGGCGATGGCGGGATAGGCGCGTTGCAGGTTGGAGCAGGCGACAAGCACGCCGTCGATGTCCTCCGGCTTCCTGTCGGCGGCGCGCAACGCCTCGCGCGCCGCGGCGACGGCCATCTCCGCCAGGATGGAGAGTTGGTCATTGGGCCGTTCGGCCAGGCGCGGACACATGATGTCGGGATCGAGGACGCCCGCTTTGTCCATCACATAGCGGTTTTCGATGCCGGACGCCTTGACGATGAAATCGGTGCTGGACGGAAGCAGGGCGACGACACTGCCTTCGGCGATCTCGCGCGCGTGCGCTGCATTGTGGCAGCGGACATATTCGTTGAAGGACGCGACCAGTTCGTCGTTCGAAATGGAATGCGCCGGCGTGAACAGGCCGGTGCCGCTGATGGCCATCCCTGTCATCTTTTTATGATTCCCTGCCTCGACCAGACAGGCTGTCGCAGTCCTCTTATGAAGGCAAGCGGACAGGGCGTTTCAGTATACGGATCGCCCGGTGCTCACTTCCCCGGCTTGTTGGCGAGGAGGTAGGGAAAGCCGTCGTCGATGTTGGTTTTCTCCGACCACACAGCTGGATCGAAACCGGCCGGCAGGCCGGACTGGAACTGTGCGGTCGTCAAGCCTGTGATGCCGGGATCGTTCTGGTTATTGCCCGCGCCCTGGTTCTGCCCGCTCGTGTCTGTATCCCAATATGTGTCCGTGAGACTGCCGGCAGGCGATTCATCGTCTCCAACCAGTCCCCCAACGATGCTCCCTGTTCCGCCGTTCACGACTCCCGTCGAGTAGGAGAAGCTGATTGTGCCAGGTTGGGTGCCACCCTGATTGACGCCTGCCAAGCCGCCGACTGCGGAGCCGTTTGCGCCACTCACATCGCCCGTCGCGTAACAATCAATGATCGCTCCTCCTGCTAAAGAAACGAGACCGACAAGCCCCCCTCCCACAGTCTGATAGTCGCGATAGTTTATAACCTGCACAATACCCGCCGCGTAACTGTTCATGGTGATGCCGCTGGTTTCACTCAGCAAACCGCCGGCACTGATTCCTGAAACGGCGCCGGTCGCATAGGATTCTCTGACCAAGCCACTGTTAAAGGCGGCAAGCCCTCCAGCACTTCCCTTGGCTGCCGAAACTTTAACCGCCGCATAAGAGTTCGATATCGTGCCTCCGTTTCCCCCGACCAGTCCACCGAGGTTGGGCAAGAGCTTACGACTGTTCACCGTTCCCGTCGCCCAGGAAAAACGGATGGTGCCGAGGTTTATGGCCACGAGCGCGGCGATATAGACCGGTTTGTTTCCATGAATCTTTTCACCGTAGATCACGCTCGCATTCGCAAGGCCGACATTCTCGATAACGCCACCGGTTCCAAGTTCTGCGAACAGACCGCCCAGCCATTCGCCGTCGATCAATGTTACGCCGCCACCCGCCCAGTTCGAAATTGTGTTCCCAAGTCCTTCGAAACTTCCGGTATATATTTCGTCGATGGAATACGATCCGCCCTGGCCGGCGTCGTAGTTGTTCGCCAATGCGAAATTGCCTGTCGGGATGGCGGCGATGTCGCTGGCAAGCGTCTTGAGGTCGCCCACAAGAGTGTAGGCAGCACCGTTGATCGAAAGGATGCTCGACAGGTTCGCGAAGGTGACGTTGCCTTTCTTGCCGAACGAAAATGCGCCGTTCGTGCCACCGGTCTGGATCGCCAGGCCGCTGAGGCCGGCGATTGTTACGGGGCTGTCGATGGCGACGGTCTTGTTCGCCTGGAGCGACAGCGCACCGGGGCTCGACCAGCTGAGAGCAGCTTTAACGTCAATGTCGCTCGCCTGAACGCTGGTGCCGGTCGTGGTAACCGTGACGTTGCCCGAGGCGAGCAGCGTTTCCAGATCGCCGGCATTCAGGACGGCGTTCTTCGCCGTCGGCGCGCAGACACCACCCGAACAGGTCATGTTCGTTGTTATGGCCGACGAAATCGTCACCGCTGCTTGCGTGCCGGTTGCCGAAAAAAACGCGACCCCGCCTACGGCGATGCCTTTGTACCATTTCATCGCTTGCATCGGGTCCCCCATTCGTCCGAAACGAGGTGCAATATAATGCAAATCGTCAATCCACCCTATTTGTCGTCATGCACCGTCAAAAATTGGATCGTCCGCATGCGCGGACGATGACATCGAGGGGAATAAAAAGGGTCGACATCCGCCGCCTGTACGACCGCGTCCACTTGCGCGGCGCGCGCAACAGGGCTCATATCCCGGCCTCAATCCTTACCCGAATAAGAGAGGCTCAGCATCGCCATGAGACCGTCCGCATTCACGTCGCGCGCCGCCACATTGTCGATCGTTCTGCTGGCGGTCGCCGCCTGCGGTCCGCGGCACGACCATGCCGAGCGCGGCGACAGAGGCGAGCGCGGCGGCTTTCGCGCCGCCTGCGCGGCCGACATCCAGAAATTCTGCGCCAATGACGAAAAGCGCCGGGAGCAGAAAGAGTGCCTGCGGAACAACGAGGACAAGCTCAGCGCCGACTGCAAGACCGCACTTGCCAAGCATCACGGCGAGGGCCGGAAAGACAAGGACGACGACTAGGCTAGCGGTCGAATCAGCATGGCGCGCTCTGCGGCGGGCCACGACAGAGACAGGGGTGCCGGCAAATGAGAAGCGACTCCGAAATTTGTCGGTTGACATAAGACCAATTTGGTTATATTGTCAACCGCGAAATTGCCGGAGCTGGTGGAATGTTCTTCGAGATTGCACAAAAAAGTGGAGGTCCGCCGTCGCGTCGTGCCCAGGCGCGCGGGCGGAAGGAATTCCCTGATAAAATTCCCTCAGCTGAGGGAATAACAGGGAATTTGGCAGGGGCGGAGAAGCCCCGCTCCGATTATTCCCTGCTAAATTCCCTGCTAGCAGGGAATTCGATGCCCGAACGTTCGCCCATCCTATATGTGGCACCATGACCAAGGCTTCCGGCGGGGCCCTCGTGCTTTTTTCCGGCGGGCAGGATTCGACGGCCTGCCTCGCCTGGGCGCTCGACCGCTTCGCCCATGTCGAAACGGTGGGCTTCGATTACGGCCAGCGCCATGCGAGCGAACTGGCCGCGCGCCCGCGCATCCTGGCGGCCCTGCGCGAGGGGTTCGCTGAGTGGCGGCCGCGGCTTGGCGACGATCATGTGCTGGCGCTCGACGTCCTGAAGGCGATCGGCGGTAGCGCGCTGACAGACCAGGTCAAGATCGAGATGGGCGCGAACGGCCTGCCCACGACCTTCGTGCCCGGACGCAATATCCTGTTCCTGACCGTCGCCGCGGCACTCGCCTACCGGCGAGGCCTGCGCCATCTCGTGGGCGGGATGTGCGAGACGGATTTCTCCGGCTATCCCGACTGCCGCGACGAGACGATCAAGGCCATGGGGCGCACGCTCGATCTCGGCATGGACACGCATTTCCATATCCACACGCCGCTGATGCGCCTCGACAAGGCCGCGACCTGGGCGCTCGCGGAACGGCTGGGCGGTGCGGCGCTGGTGAAGCTCACCATCGCGGAAACGGTGACGTGCTACGAAGGCGACCGCGCACACGCGCATGATTGGGGCTATGGCTGCGGCACATGCCCGGCCTGCGATTTGCGCGCGCGCGGCTATGAACGATACGCGGCGCGATGAGCTATTCCGTCAAGGAAATCTATTACACGCTGCAGGGCGAGGGCGCCCGCGCCGGACGCGCGGCCGTGTTCCTGCGCTTCGCCGGCTGTAATCTGTGGAGCGGGCTGGAGCGTGATCGCGCGCGCGCCGTGTGCCGGTTCTGCGATACGGATTTCGTGGGCATAAACGGACCGGGCGGCGGACGCTTCCCCGATGCGGCGGCGCTGGCCGATGCCGTGGCGGCGAAATGGCCGGGCGGCGCGCGGGCCACGCCCTATGTCGTGTGCACGGGCGGCGAGCCGCTGTTGCAACTGGACGAGGCGCTCCTGGCCGCGCTGCACAACCGCGGCTTCGAAATCGGGATTGAAACGAACGGCACGCTGCCGCCGCCGGACGGCATCGACTGGATCTGCGTCAGCCCCAAGGCGAATGCCGATCTGGTCGTGGAACGGGGCCAGGAACTGAAGCTGGTCTATCCGCAGGAGGGCGCGCCGCCCGAGCGCTATGCGGGGCTAGGCTTTGCGCATTTTTTCCTGCAACCGATGGATTCGGCCAGCCGCACCGAAAACACGCAGGCCGCCGCCGAATATTGCCTTGCCCATCCGCAATGGCGGCTCTGCCTGCAGACTCACAAGCTGGTAGGATTGCCGTGAAAGGGCACTCAAAACAGCGGTTGGGAATTGTTAGATTTGGTGGCTAAAATGGGATCGTATGGAGAGAACGATGCTTGTCCCGGCTGAAAAACTGGCGCTTTGCGATCCGATCTGGTCCGCCCTGCGGGGCCAGGCCTCCGAGCTCGCCAATGCCGAACCCACGCTCGCCAGCTTCGCGCATGCCACGATCCTGAAGCATGACCGGCTCGAAGGCGCGCTTTCCTATCATCTCGCCAAGAAGATCGGCGGCGAAGATCTGAGCCCCATGCTGGTGCGCGAGATATTCCAGGAAGCGATGGAGAACGATCCGGGGATCGGAGATGCCGTGCGCGCCGATCTTTCGGCTGTCTTCGAACGCGATCCGTCCTGTCACAGCTATGTGCAGGCGTTCCTGTTCTTCAAGGGATTTCATGCGCTCCAGTGTCAGCGCATCGCGCACTGGCTATGGCTGCGCGAACGCACGCCGTTAGCGCAATTCATGCAGAGCCGCGTCTCCGAACTGTTCGCCGTGGACATCCACCCTGCCGCGCGCATAGGACGCGGCATCATGATGGATCACGCCACCGGAATCGTCATCGGCGAAACCGCCATCGTCGAGGACGACGTCTCGATGCTCCACGGCGTGACGCTGGGCGGCACCGGCAAGGAGGAGGGCGATCGTCATCCCAAGATCCGCCGCGGCGTGCTGTTGTCCGCCGGCGCGAAAGTGCTGGGCAATATCGAAGTGGGCGAATATTCGAGGGTCGGCGCGGGCAGCGTGGTCTTGCGGTCCGTCCCGCCCAATTGCACCGTGGCCGGTGTTCCTGCGCGGGTCATAGGCTGCGCGGGCTCGGACCGCCCCTCGCAAACTATGAATCAGCTGATCGAAGGTTTCGAGCCCGATTACCAGATTTAAGATCGGGCAAGTCGTATTTTAATACGTTGATTTTACTTGCCGTGTCCTGATTGTTTCCTGTTATCTTATTTCTGCATCCAATCTGCGTTGTGCGCGTTCTCCTGACATGAGCAGGCGCGGCAATACATCTCTTGTGTTAATGCCGGGCCAAGTCTTACAATTTGGCTCTAAATGGTTGATTAAGGTCTTAATTCGCGTATAAGGGTCGCTTGAAACATTCGCCCCGCACGGAATGCAAGAATGCGTGCGCGTGGGGTCAATTGGGGGATGACATGCAAATTTCGTCTGTAGCTGCGCGTCGCGTGTTGCCGTTCCTCGCCTTGGGTCTCGTATTGGCAGGTTGCCAATCCGGCGGATCTGGCGGCGGGTCTGGCGTATCGATCACGGCTGACGACCCGGGCTTCAAGGCGCTCATAAGTGGCGACTACGCGAAGTCGCAGAGCGTGTTCGAACCCATGTTCGCGAAATCGCCGCACGATCCTTACATCGAACTCGATCTGGGTCTGGCCTACCAAGGGCAGGGCCGTATGGATTTGGCGGAGCCGCTTTATCGGAACGCCTTGGTTGACGGCAAGGATGTCTTTCCAGCCGTGACGACGAATCCGGGCGACGCCGGCAAATCGATTGGCGAAATCGCCTGCGAAAATCTCAAGCTGGGTCTCAAGAGGGCCGATGCGTGCGAATCGGCGCCGCCGCCCCCACCACCGCCGCCCCCGCCGGTGAAGACGTTCATCGTCTTCTTCGATTTCAACAAATCGAATCTGACCGCGGAAGGACATTCCGTCGTAAGCGAAGCCGTGAAGACGGCGAAGACGAACGGCTTTGTGAAGGTGATGGTCACGGGCCACACCGATACGGTCGGCTCGGACAGCTATAACCAGAAATTGTCTGTCAGCCGCGCCGAATCGGTCAAGGACGAGATGGTCAACGAAGGGATGGACGGCTCTCAGATTTCGATCGAGGGCAAGAGCTTCCACGATCCTCTCGTGCCGACAGGGCCAGGCGTGCGCGAGCCGCAGAACCGGCGCGCCGTCATCGATCTGGGCAACTGATCGCTTTACGAATACGAGAAGAGTCTATCGTCCCGGGGCAGTCCTTAACTGCCCCGGGATTTTTTTGTCCGGCAGTCGGGCTCAACCACCGCGCAAATCGCGAGGATGTGGACGCGCTGCGTTACAGCGTCCGGGCGACGCGGAAACCGATGATGTTGAAGCGGGCCTGGGTGATGGTCCAGATACGGTCCGCGCTGCGCAGGAAGGCGGGAATGCTGCTCCACGAGCCGCCGCGCAATGTGCGCACGGCGCAATGGCTGTCGTCCCGCGCCGAACCGTCGACCGGCACGCCGTTATAGCCGGGCTGCCAGCAGTCCTGCACATATTGCAGGACGTTGCCGCTCATATCGAACAGGCCGAATTTGTTGGCTGGAAAGGAACCGACGGGCGCAGTGTTGAACCAGCGATCCCAACCGACCATCGCCCCTCCGCAACACTGGTCCTGGCCGTAATTGGCGTAGTCGTGGCTCGCGTCGTCGCCCCACGGGAACGCCGTCGTCGTTCCGGCGCGCGCGGCATATTCCCATTCTGCGTCGGATGGCAGGCGGTATTTTTTGCCTGTATGCGCGTTCAGCCAGGAAATATAGGCCTGCGCATCGTTCCAGCTGACATTGATGACGGGTCGCGAGCCGCGTCCCCAGCCATTGTCATCCGGTTGGTAGCCGTTGCAGCCGCCGCTGGCGACACACAGATCCCATTCGTCGAAAGTCACATCGTATTTGCCGATGGCAAAAGGATAGCCGATGGTCACGACGTGTTGGGGACCCTCGAATTTGGACCGTCCCGGTTCCGACGCCGGCGATCCCATGACATACGAGCCGGCGGGAACGATCGTCATTTGCGGCGTTTCCGGCATATCCCAGACCTCGCCGATGGCGCCTTCGATACGCCAGATGGCGTAAGGCTGGTTCGATGCCGCACCCGATTGCGCCACCAGCGCGGCCGTCTTTGCTTTCAGCTCGGCGATCTGTGCCTCGGCATCCGGATGCGCCGTCTGCCATTGCGCGAAAGCAGTCTGGCGGGCCTTCAGGGTGTCTGTAATGTCCTGGGCGCGGGCGGGCGAAAACGCCGGCGCCAAAAACACGAATGTCCAAAGCCAGGCGGTATTTCGCGAAGAAACCATGCATGCCGCCCCCGAGACCGGCGGCGGCATATGAGCAAACTATGATTGACGGAGTCTTACCGCACGGTCGCTTTTGCAGCGAAATCCTGACGGCTCAGCGATGCGATTCGCGCGGCAATGTCGGCGGTATTGCCGGTCTCCATCGTCACCAGCCGCGCATTGCCCTTGGCGTCGAAGAAAAAAACGGAATCGGAGTGCATGACGGCATAGGCATGACCTGGCGTTCCGGGCGTGACCGAATAGATCACGCGGTAACGCCGCGCGAGCGTGGCGACGGCGTCGTCGCTGCCGCGCAGGCCATCGATTTCGGGAGAAAAGGCGTTCACATAGGATTTGAGGACCGGCAGCGTATCGCGTATGGGATCGACAGTGACGAATGCAACGCGCACATTCCTTGCTCCGTCGCCCAGACGCACGAGGGCGGATGCAAGATTGGCGAGCGTCGTCGGGCATTCGTCTGGACAATGGGTGTAGCCGAAATAGAGAACAACGACTTTGCCGCGATAATCCTCCGCTGTAATGCGCGTTCCGTCACTGGCGCGGGTCAGATGAAACGCGAGCCGCGGCATGACGCCGGAAATATCTGTCGCATCCGTTTGCGTTGCGCGGCCGCAACCCGCAGCGTCGAGCGTCAGCGCCAAGGTCAAAGCGGTCGCAATACCGTGGAACAGTTTGTGTGACATCGCGACGGGATAGCATGGCGAAGTTGGCGGCGCGAGCGCCGCCTGTGACCAATAGCCTTGTGGCTGCAAGAAATCCGTCACTTTAGGATATGAGGCGACATGGCGGTGGCAGCAAGCGTTCCCGGAACAGACAGAAGCCGGTTCGAATGGATGGCTTACGCGGCGTTGCTGATTCTGGGCGCGATCATCTCTGTCGCCTGCACCTATTTCCCGGCGGAAATGCCATTCTGGATGCCGTGGGAGTTTTCCTGGCCGGAATTTCTCGCCACCGGTTTGAGCCTCGGCTGGTTCGCATTCGGTCTCGCGCGGTTGCCCAGGGCCCAGCGCCCGCCGCTCTGGCGACAGATCGTGTTCGTTGCTGGCGTCGTGCTGATCTACGCGGTGCTGCAGACTCATATCGATTATTTCGCGCAGCACGCTTTTTTCATGCACCGGGCACAACATTTCGTGCTCCATCATGTCGGCGCCTTCCTGATCGCGCTCGGTGCGTCGGGGGCCGTCATCTGGGCCGGCATGCCGCAATTTCTGAAGCCGTTGTTCCTTTCTGCCCCTGTACGCAGGACCGTCGATTTCATTCAGCATCCGGCCGTGGCACCAGTCCTCTTCGTCGGTCTCATCTATTTCTGGCTCATCCCGAGTTTTCATACCCGCGTCATGCTCGACGCCCGCCTCTACGATCTGATGAACGAGAGCATGGCGGTGGACGGGATTTTCTTCTGGTGTCTCATTCTCGATCCCCGCCCCAAGCCACCCGCGCGGATCGGCAGCGGTTTGCGTGCGCTTCTCGTCATAGCCGTCGAACCGCTGCAGATGGTGCTGGGTGCCGTGCTCTCGCTGTCGAGTACGGATTACTATCCTGTCTATCGCATCTGTGGGCGGCTCTGGGATATTCCCGGACTCAGCGACCAGCACTATGGTGGGTTGATCATCTGGCTGCCGAGTACGCTCACAAGTTTTGCGGGCATGATTTGCGTGCTCGTCGCGATGCGTCTCAATGAGGAAAGGGCGGAACGTGAACAGCAAGGTTGCTAGTCGTTCGATAGCGCTGCTGGCGGTGCTGGCAGCGGCGCCGGCCTGGGCCGGACAGGTGACGGTCAGCAACGCCTGGTTTCGCTCTCTGCCCGGCAGTTTGCCGGCCGGCGGATATTTCACGCTGCACAATGCCGGCGCGAGCGCGCTGCAATTGACGGGCGCGGAATCGTCCGCCTGCGGCATGCTGATGCTGCACCGAAGCACGAGCATGAACGGCATGAGCAAGATGGAGGATGTGACAAGCGTACCGGTGCCGGCTGGTGGCAGCATCTCGTTTGCGCCGGGCGGTTATCACCTGATGTGCATGGATCCGGCTGCTGCCATGAAACCGGGCGGCCATGTGCCCGTCACGCTCGATTTCGCCGACGGCAGCAAAATTGCAGTCGCGTTCGCGGTGCGGAACGCGGCCGGAAAATAGCGCGGGCTTAATAGCCTATGGCTTCGCCGTCCTTGCGCATTTCTGATGCCCCCCAATAGACGCGCCTTTTTGCATCCCACATGATCGCCTGGTAGCCGCCGAAATTGCCGCTGCCGGGCGCGATTTTATAACCGCGCCGCGCGAGTTCGGCTTTCACCGCGGGATCGAAGCCGGATTCCATCTCGACCGTGCCGATGCCCGTTGACGGCTCTCCCGTGGGCTCGGCATTGCCGAAATGCCGCCAGCGCGCCGCATCATCGGCTTCCTGCACATTCATGCCGAAATCGATGATGTCGGTCAGCACCTGCACATGACCCTGCGGCTGCATATCGCCGCCCATCAGGCCGAAGGACATAAACGGTTCGCCGTCCTTCATCACGAAGCCTGGAATGATAGTGTGGAATGGTCGCTTGCCCGGCGCATAGACGTTCGCCGCTTTCGGATCGAGCGAATAAAGTTCGCCGCGATCCTGGAACATGAAGCCCAGATGATCGGCCACGAGACCCGAGCCCATGCCGCGATAATTGGACTGGATAAGCGAAACCATCATCCCGTCCTTGTCGGCTGTCGTCAGATAGATCGTGTCACCGTCCTTGAGCCGCGGATCGCCGGGGCCGAAGGCCGGATTGGCATGCTCCAGCTGGATCAGCTTGCGGCGTTTGTCGGCATAGGCATCCGACAGCAATTCCTTGATGGGCACATTCGCGAAAGCCGGATCGGCATACCATCTGGCCAGGTCTTCATAGACGAGCCTCTTGGCCTCGAACATCGCCGTCAGCGTGTCGGCGGAGCCAGCGCCCATCTTCTTCAAATCGAAGCCCTTGAGAATCTGCAGCATCTGCAAGACGGCCGCGCCCTGTCCGTTGGGCGGCAATTCGTAGACGTCGTAGCCGCGATAGTTGACGGACAATGGGGTGACCCATTCGCCATGATGGGCGGCGAAATCCTCATAACGCAGGTCGCCGCCGATGCGGCGGAAATAGGCGTCGATCGTGTGCGCGATCTCGCCCTTGTAGAAGACGTCGCGGCCGCCCGTCGCGATTCTGGAAAGCGTGCGTGCCAGATCGGGATTGCGGAAGATTTCACCTTCGGCCGGCGTATGGCCGTCGATCAGATAGGTCGCGCGCGCATTGTCCAGCTCTTCGATCAAGCCCTTGCTCTTTTCGAAGGCCGCCATGTTGCCTTTCCAGTAAAGCGAGACGAGTTGCGTCACGGGAAAGCCTTTCGTCGCATAGCCGATCGCCGGCGCGAGATCGTCCGCCATCGGCAATTTGCCGAACTTGTCGTGCAGCGCGAACCACGCATCGACAGTGCCGGGCACCGTCACGGGCAACGACCCGACGGATGGAATATGCGATTTCGCGGGGAGCCCGGCTTTCTGCCACGCCGCGTTCACCTCGGCCGTCATTTTCGTCAGGTCGCGGCCCAGTGCCGCGCGGCCCGAGCCATTATAGCCATAAAGTTTTTTGGTTTTGGGATCCCAGACAATGGCGAACAGATCGCCGCCGATTCCGTTCAGCACGGGCTGCATGAGCCCGATCGCGGCATTGGCTGCGATGGCGGCATCGACCGCGCTGCCGCCTTTCTTAAGCACGTCGATGGCGATTTGCGAGGCGAGCGGCTGCTCGGTCGCGGCCATGCCGTGCTGCGCCAGGACGGGCGAGCGCGTTGCCCATTCCGCGCCGGAATAGCGGTCGCCCCGGCCCATCTGACCATAGGCGGCGGTAGATGTGATGCCCATCGCCATCGCGAGTGCCGCTCCGAACAGGTTCAAAACGCTTTTCACGACTCCTCCGCCGCGAAACTTACGTGGCAGGAGGGCAGGCCGTTCTTTTCGAAATAACGCTGATGATAATCTTCTGCCGGCCAGAAGGCGGGCGCAGGTTCGATCGTCGTCACGATCGGCCGTTTAAAGCGGCCGGATTTCCCCAGTGCTTCCTTTTTTGCGATCGCGGCACGTTCCTGCTCGGGCGAATGAAAAAAGATCGCCGAGCGGTATTGCGTGCCCACATCCGGGCCCTGGCGATTGAGCTGCGTCGCGTCGTGATTCATGAAAAACACGTCGAGCAATTTGTCGTAAGACACTTTGGCGGGATCGAAGGTCACTTCCACCACTTCCGCATGTCCTGTGCGGTCGCTGCAGACCTGCCGGTAGGTGGGATGGTCGACATGACCGCCGGCATAACCGACAACGGCATCCGCGACGCCTGGAACCTGGCGGAAAAACGATTCAACGCCCCAAAAGCAACCCGCGCCGAATGTGGCCTTTTCCATCTGTGCCTCCCTGATGATCTTGGGTGAATATAGGAAAGGCGGGACCCCGCGTCATCCGCGGATTTGACGGTTTGACCGCACCCGCCAAACCGCTCTAAGTGCGGCGCGATGCAACATACGTCCCTGCGGAAATTGATCGATCCCGCCGGCATTGCCGGCGGTTTGCCGTCGTTTGGCGCAAGTCCGGCGGTCCTAGCTGGTGTCGGTCTTTTGACAGGTCTCGCCGGATCGATCCTGATCGCCGTTCAACACCCGGTTGCCGGTCTCGCTGCTTTGCTCCTCGGCTGGCTGTTGCTGGGCTGGAGCGGTCTGGTGGCCGCGCGGATCGGGGCGTCCGGCCTCGCAGCCCAGCTGCGGGTCGCGTTCGAATTTATCGTCTATGCCAGCATTCCGTTTGCCTTTGCGCTGGCCGAGCCGGGCCGCGCGCTTGCCGCGGGCTTTCTGACCTTCGGTATCGCCAGTCTCGCCGCGTCCTCCGCGAAAGAGTCCCAGGGTCTTCATGTCGTGGAGCACGGCATCGCCCGCGTTGCCTTCGCAGCAGCGTGCCTGTGGCCGAACACATTCAGTATCGCTGCTTATGTGCTGGGTGTTCTGTGTTTTCTCGCGGCCGGATTGCGGATCGCGCGACTGACGGTGAGTTCGTCGTGAAGGTCGTCATGATCGGTGCCGGCGTTGCCGGTCCTGCGATCGGCTGGCGGCTCGCGCAGGCCGGTGCGGAGGTCACGGTACTGGAGCGCGCGCAGCCGGGGCAGGGCGCCACATGGGCCTCGGCAGGCATGATCTCCGCCATCGCGGAAAGTGGCGACGACACCAGTCCGGAAGCCCGGTTTGGCCGCAAATCCGGCGAAATGTGGCCGCGCTTTGCCGTCGAAATCGAAGAGTGCTCGGGCCGTGCAATCGGCTTTCGCGTCGACGGCAAGCTCGCCGTCGCGCAGACGCCGGAAGAATATGACATGTTCGCCCGGCGCGTGCAGGAACTCGGTGGCACAAACGGCATCGGGTTGCTGTCTGCGGCCGAGGCCCGCGCGATGGAGCCACTGCTGCGCGCGGATATTGCGGGAGCGCTGTGGGATCCGAGCGAAGCACAGGTCGACAATCGCGCATTGGGTCCCGCGCTCGCGGCTGCGTTCGTGCGCGCCGGCGGCGTGTTGCGCCTCAATGAAACGGCGATACGCATCGAGCATGACAAGAGTGCGCCCCACTCGATCGGCGCGCGGACGCCATTCGGTGTCTATTGGGGCGATGCGGTGGTGCTCGCAGCAGGGGCCTGGAGCGCGCGCATCGAGGGATTGGCGCCGGATATCCTTCCGCCGGTTGTTCCGGTCAAAGGTGAAATGATCGCGCTCGACCGGCGAGGCGAACTCCCGAACCGACTCATTTCCGGAAATGAAATCTATCTCGTGCCGCGCAGCGATCGCCTGCTTGTGGGCGCGACGGTTTCGCAGGAAGGTTTCGACACCAGCCTCAGTGACGCAGCCGCGGATTGGCTGTTCGCGCGGGCAGCGGCTTTGATGCCCTCGCTTGCCGCGTGGCCGGTTGCGGATCATTGGGCAGGCCTGCGTCCCGGCTCGCCGGACGATCTGCCGCTGCTGGGTCATGCGGGAATGGAAGGCCTGTTCATCGCGTCCGGGCAATTTCGTAACGGGATATTGTTTGCGCCGGCGATTGCAGACGCTATGTGTGACCTCGTTCTCGGTCGCGACGGCGACTATGACATTGCGGCGTTCGATCCGCGCCGCTTCGGAGCCGTGCCACGATGACCGAATTCACGCTCGACGAACGGCTTGCCGCCGACACAGTTTTCATCACGAACTGGCCTTTGTCGCGCGTTCTTCTCATGAATGATGCGCGCTATTCCTGGCTCGTGCTCGTGCCCCGGCGAGCGGATGTGTCAGAGCTTTACGAACTCGCGGCCGCGGATCGCGCGCATCTGATCGAAGAGATCGCCCGGGCGTCTGCGGCGCTGAAAAGTGCCAGCGGCGCTGCGAAGATCAATGTCGGCGCACTCGGCAATATCGTCGCCCAATTGCATGTTCATGTTGTCGCGCGGTCGCCAGGCGATGCCGCGTGGCCGGGTCCCGTCTGGGGCAACGGCCAGGCCATACCCTATGAGCCGGACAGGAGCGATGCGCTCATTGCGCGGTTGCGGGCGGCGTTATAAGCGGCGTTGGCGGTTTGCGCGTGCTGTGAAGCCCGGTACAATTCTTTCGAAGCGAGGACCGATGCCCGACGAGAAAGCCGCCGTCATTCCCGTACCCGCCGCAACAATTCTGATGCTGCGCGATGTGGCAGACGGCATGGAAGTGTTCATGGTGAAGCGGCATCACCAGATCGATTTCGTTGCCGGCGCGCTTGTGTTTCCGGGCGGCAAGGTTGCGCGCGGAGACTTCGACGAAGGGCTCGCCGAATTCGTGGTTGGCGCGGAAGCATGGTCGCCGGAGATGCGCGCTATTGGCGCCGCCGCCGTTCGCGAAGCGTTCGAGGAATCCGGCATCCTGCTCGCGCGCGATGCGGACACCGGCGAAATCGTGAGCGAGGCGCGTCTGGCGGCGCTCGATCGTTGTCGCGCCGCGGTCGAGAAGCGCGAGCTCAGCCTGCTCGATCTGCTGCGTAACGAAAGGCTCACACTCGCTTATGACGCGCTGGTGCATTTCGCGCATTGGATCACGCCCAACAACATGCCCAAGCGGTTCGACACGCACTTCTTCCTGGCGCGTGCGCCGGTAGGTCACGCGGGAATTCACGATGGGCACGAATCCGTCGATTCGGTCTGGATCAGGCCGCAGGAAGCGATCGCCGACCGCAAAAAATGGAACGTCATTTTCCCGACCAAGCTCAACCTGATGAAGCTGGCGCAGAGCGCGAATGTCACCGAAGCGCTCGACAAGGCGCGGGCGACGCTGCCGCTCACGGTCGAACCCTGGGTCGAGGAGCGCGCGGAGGGAAGCTTTCTCTGCATCCGCCAAGATGCCGGATATGAGCAGACTTCGGCAAACTTGCGCGATGCGTTCTGAGAAATAGCACCGTATCGGGCCGCTAATCCACAAACTGTTCGGCCAAAATTCTCTCGTCCAGGCTGTGACCCTCATCGAACAGCATGGTCATCGTGACGGAGCGGTCCTCCGCCACGTCAACGGCGGTCACATCCCGCACTTCCAGATCGTCGGCGACCGCGCTCACCGGACGCTTGTCCTGCTCCAGGATTTCGAAGCGGGTGCGGGCGCGGTGGGAAAGCAATGCACCGCGCCAGCGCCGCGGCCGGAACGCGCTGATCGGGGTCAGCGCCAGAAGGGCTGCGCCGATCGGCAATATCGGTCCGTGTGCGGAGAGATTATAGGCCGTGCTGCCGGTGGACGTAGAGACGAGGATGCCGTCGCAGATGAGCTCCGCGATCCGCACCTTGTCGTCGACGACAATGCGGATCTTCGCTGTCTGGCGCGTCTCCCGCAGCAGCGACACTTCGTTGAACGCGAGCGCCTCGACGGTCTCTCCATCGCGTTTGACCGCGCGCATGCGCAAGGGATGCACCCTGGCGGATTCGGCGGCGTCGAGGCGCGCTGCCAGTCCTTCTTCCGCATATTCGTTCATCAGGAAACCGATCGATCCGAGATTCATGCCGTAGATCGGTTTGTCCCTGTCGCGGAAGGCGTGCAGGGTCTGCAACATGAAACCGTCGCCGCCGAGAGCCACGACGATGTCGGCCTCTTCGGGGCCGGCATCGCTGTAGCGCCGGCGCATGGCGGCGAGTGCTGCCTGCGCATCGGCAGCGGCCGATGCCACGAAATGAAGCGCGCGAGACATGCCGTCACCCACCCGTCAGCGACATGTGGCGCGCCAGCGAAGGTGCCGCGTGGCGTCTGTCGATGATGAAATCGTGCCCCTTGGGCTTGCGGGCGATCGCTTCGTCGATCGCACGGTCCAACAGCGTGTCGTCGGCCGAGGCGCGCAGCGGGGTGCGCAGATCGGCATCGTCGTCTTGGCCCAGGCACATGAAAAGCGTGCCCGTGCAGGTCAGCCTGACGCGGTTGCAGCTTTCGCAGAAATTGTGTGTCAGCGGCGTGATGAAACCGAGCCGGCCGCCAGTCTCGGTGACGCGGACATAGCGGGCGGGCCCGCCGGTGCGATAGCCGGTCTCCTCGAGCGTGTAGCGCCTTGCCAGCCGCGCCCGTACGAGCGAGAGCGGCAGATATTGCGCCACCCGGTCGCCGTCGATCTCGCCGAGCGGCATGGTCTCGATCAGAGTCAAATCCATTCCGTGTCCATGCGCCCAGGCAAGCATGGTTTCGATCTCGTCTTCATTGATGCCTTTCAGTGCAACCATATTGATCTTGACGGCGAGGCCTGCGTCCTGCGCGGCATCGATGCCCGCAAGCACCTTGTTCAGATCGCCCCAGCGGGTGATGGCGCGGAACGTGTCGGGGTCGCGCGTATCGAGCGAAACATTGATGCGCCGGACGCCTGCATCCGCCAGCGGGCGCGCAAAACGGGAAAGCTGGCTGCCATTCGTGGTCAAAGTGAGTTCGCGCAGATCCTGGCCGAGGCGCGTGCCAAGCCGTTCGAACAGCCGCATGATGTCGCGACGCACGAGCGGTTCGCCGCCGGTGATGCGGATACGCTCCACGCCCTGGCGGATGAAGGCACCGCAGAGCCGTTCCAGTTCCTCCAGCGTGAGCAAGTCCCGCTTCGGCAGAAAGGCCATATGCTCGGTCATGCAATAGACGCAGCGGAAGTCGCAACGGTCCGTCACCGAGACGCGCAGATAGGTGATGTGGCGGCCGAACGGATCGATCATTCCCGCAGACTAGCAGGCACACGCCCGGGATTCATCAGCCTACGAGGGGGTGTCAGGAAACCGGCTTGTGGCGAAAGCGGTTCATCGCCTCGGTGCGCGTGAAGCTCGCAAAGGTGCAGTCGACATCGGCGCGTTCGCCCGGACTGAGGGATGCCATGCCGCCCCGAGCCGGGCGGGACAGGTTGAACACGGTCGCAAATACGGCGCGGTCTATGCCGACGGCGCGGCAGGCGAGAGCCACGGGCCTCGGACCGCTGCCATAGAAGACATGACGAAAGTCGGCAAAATCGAGTTCGAGCAGCCTGGCGAATGCGAGATCGAAAAGATCGAGCTGGCCCTGTTGCAACACGCGGAGCAGAAAGCCGGCCCGCAGCTGTCCGGCGGCGGCAAGCTTGTCGACAAGCCTGCGTGCACTGCTATCGTGACCGTATTGGGTTTGGTCGAGCCGTGTGGTGCCGGCCAGATCCAATGCGATCGAATCCAAGAGATTGCCCCAATCACGCGCCGGAGAACCGGCATTTCGCCCGCCGTGGACGTTAGAGCGGCCATCGTTAACATAGTGTTAACATCTTGATCGAAGCTTCCTGGCGACTCGATATGGAAACAGAACCGCCCTTCCTTCTCGCCATCGACCAGGGCACGACGTCGACCCGCGCTATCCTGTTCGACTCCGGTGCGAGGCCGGTGGCATCGCATGCCATCGCCTTGCGGCAATTCTATCCGGCCAATGGCTGGGTCGAGCATGACCCGGAGGAAATCTGGCAGGCCGTCAGGGCATGTTGCCGGGTCGCGGCCAAAGGCGTAGCCCCTGCGGAGATCGCGGCGATCGGTCTCACCAACCAGCGCGAAACGACCGTTCTGTGGGAGCGGCAAAGCGGGGCTCCGCTCCACAACGCGATCGTCTGGCAGGACCGGCGAACCGCGGAACGTTGTCGCGCGCTGAAGGACGCGGGGCATGAGGCGCGCGTCACCGCCCGCACGGGACTGCTCCTCGATCCGTATTTTTCCGCCACGAAAGCCGAATGGTTGCTGGATCATGTTCCCGGTGCAAGGGCGCGCGCGGAGAGGGGCGAATTTGCGTTGGGCACGATCGACAGCTGGTTGATCTTCAAACTGACCGGCGGTCTCGTCCACGCGACGGACGTGACAAACGCGTCGCGCACCATGCTTCTCGACCTCGCATCCCTGGCCTGGGACGACGAACTGCTTGCTTTGTTCAATGTGCCGCGCGGCGCCCTGGCGGAGGTGCGCGACAGTGCAGGCGATTTCGGCACGACGACCCAGGATTTTCTCGGTGCGCCTGTTGCGATCCGCGGTGTGGCCGGCGATCAGCAGGCGGCCGCGTTCGGGCAGGCGTGTTTTGCAGCCGGGGACGTCAAATCCACCTATGGCACGGGCTGCTTCGCCCTGGTGAACACGGGAAGCATCGTTCCTGTGTCGCACAATCGGCTCGTTGCTACATCAGCCTATCGCGCAGGCAGCGAGACGGCTTACGCCATCGAAGGAAGCATCTTCATCGCGGGCGCCGTCGTGCAGTGGCTGCGCGACGCGCTGGGCGTGATCCGCAATGCCGGCGAAATCGAGGCGCTCGCGCGCACGGCGAAAGACGTGGATGGTCTCTATTTCGTGCCGGCATTCACGGGCCTGGGCGCGCCCTACTGGGATCCGGATGCGCGGGGCGCCATTCTCGGTCTCACACGCGACATGGGGGTCGCGGAAATCGCGCGTGCAGCCCTCGACGCCGTCTGCTTCCAGACCCGCGATCTCATCGACGCAATGGGCCGCGACATGCAGACCGTCGGATTGTCGGCGCCTGCCTCTCTCAAGGTCGATGGCGGAATGGTTGCGAACGATTGGTTCTGCCAGCGTCTCGCCGATGTGACGGGTCTCGCAGTCGAGCGACCGAAAGTGACGGAAACGACGGCACTGGGCGCGGCCTACCTGGCCGGTCTTGCGACTGGCCTGTTCCGCGATCTTCGCGACATAGCAAATGCCTGGGCGCTCGACCGCAGGTTCGCCCCCGAACTCCCGTCACATGCTCGCAACGCGCTATATGATGGCTGGAAGAAAGCCGTTGCGCGCATACGTTCGTAGTATGTTTGACAGCACCGGCTGCGAGGCTCAATTTTGCACGGTTCGATATCGCAGGGAGTAAGGCAATGAACGCCATGCAACAGAGCAATCTGGGTCGCGCCGAGATCGCTCCGCTCGAAGGCAAAGTCAGCGACGCGGAGTGGCAGACGAGGCTCGATCTTGCTGCGACCTATAGGCTGGTCGCGCAATATGGCTGGGACGACATGATCTTTACGCACATCTCGGCGCGCGTTCCCGGTCCCGACCACCATTTCCTCATCAATCCCTATGGGATGCTGTTCGAGGAAATCACCGCTTCGAGCCTTGTCAAAATCGACGTGGACGGAAACAAGGTCGAGGACTCGCCGTTTCCCGTCAACCCTGCCGGGTTCACGATCCACAGTGCGTTGCACATGAATCGCGATGACGCACATTGCGTCATTCACCTGCATACGATGGATGGCGTCGCCGTTTCGGCGCAGGCGGACGGGCTGTTGCCGCTCGACCAGCATGCGATGATGGTTCTGGGCGATATCGCCTACCACGATTATGAAGGCATCGCACTCGACCTCGACGAACGCGAGCGGCTTGTTGTCGATATCGGCGACAAGAACCTTATGATTTTGCGCAATCATGGCACGCTGACGCTGGGCAGGAACTGCGCCGACGCGTTCTTGCGCATGTTCTATCTCGAACGCGCCTGCTCCATGCAGGTGCGCGCGCTGGCGGGCGGCGCCAAACCCAACTGGCCCAACCAGGGCGTACCGGAGAAGACGGCCGGGCAGGGCGCGATGGGATTGAACGGCTACATGGGCGCTCTGGCGTGGCCGGCGCTGCTGCGCAAGCTCGACCGCGTCGATCCTGGCTACCGGCATTGACGGCGCGCATTTCGGCCTGACGCGAAGACGCGCCGGGGGCGGCTTGTTGAGACGCCATCCACTCCCGAACGCGTCCGGCACGCGTTCAGGCGAATGCCCGATTTTGATGCGGCCACGGACGGATTGACATTAGGGTCCGGCGATGACGACATTCGGATATGGGTGCATCCCAAACCGCTGATATTGCTTCGCCGTCCCGGCCTTCGCGCCGCAAACCTGAAAGCCTTGCCAAGCTTAAAAGTGCGGCGCGGAAGTTGTTTGTGGAACGCGGCTACCACGCCACACGCCCGCAGGACATCGCGCGCGAAGCGGGGCTCGGCCACGGCACTTTCTATCTGCATTTTCCCGACAAGCGTGCGTGTTTTTTCTCGTTCGTCGACGATGCGCGACAGGAACTCGATGCTTTCGTCGCAGCGCGGGTGGCGGGCCATCATACTTTCGAAGAGCAGATCGCGAATACGCTGCATGCCATCTTCGAATACTCCGACACACATCCGGGCGTGCTCAACGCAGCGACGACTGATGAGGGTGTGATCGATGCGGAAGGCGTTCAAGCCGTACCTCTGCTCCAGCGTTGGGGTTGCGACTGGGCAAGAAGCATCCGCTCTGCCATCAAGGCCGGCCAGGTCGCCGACTTCTACGACGCAGATATCATCGGCCAGGCGATATTGGGGGCCATCCATCAGACGGCCGTGGAAGGATCGCGCTCACGCCGTAGCCGAAATCTGGTTGTGCAAAATCTTTCGCGGTTCCTTGTACGGGCACTTCGTCCCTGAATTTGCAGCATGGGCTATAAAGCCTGCCAGTATTGACTTTGCACCATAACTGACAAAAAATCAGTATTGCGACGCGTGTCAAGCGCGCGCCTGAGACAGAAGGGAGGTGCGCCGTGGCCAGACTGGTTTACACCGCTACCGAGTTGCTGGCGGATCACGCTTATGCACGGCCCCATGTCGAAGCCGGCTATCGCCTGCATGGCGGGTTCGATGCCAACGGTAACTATATTTCTCCACGTACCCTCAATCGTTGGCCGGCCATTCACGCGTGGTCGCGGGCGTTGGAGGCGCGGGGGCATGCGCTCGTCGACTCGTCGCAGGAACTCATGGTGCGCGGCAGTTTCCCCACCCCAACGCAGCAGAAATTCCTGCTGGACATCGGCATGGGACAAACGCTCTGGAACTCGCTCACGGTTACAGGCGTCATCGAAGCGCGCGGCCGGGCGCTGGCCGATGCGACAGCTCCGGACTTTCAGGACATCGTCGTGGAAGACATAACCGAAACGGCGACAGGACATCTGAACAAAGGACTGCTCCGCGCGCACGGTCTCGATGAAGGCGGCGATGCCGAGCGCGGCGAAGGCGGCCACGACGCCATGTGGTTTGCCGTGCGCGACATGCTGTTTGGCAGAAACGCCTATCCGATGCCATCGATCCCCGAAAGCCTGGCGCGGCCCGAACTGGGCCGTCTGATGCCGAGGATTCCGAAAGCGCACGAAGACTGGATTTTGCTTTTGATGAATGTGCTGATGATCGAAGTCCGGGCAGAGAATTTTTTCGGCTTTTGCACCTCAGTCATGCGCGATCCCGATAATTTCCGCGAACGTCGCGACGCCGCCATGCTAGCGGCCTCTCTGGTGGACCGCATTCGACAGGACGAAGCGCCGCATGTGGGTTACCTCACGACTGTCGTTTCCGAATTGCGCAGCTTTGTATTCAAGGCGGTCGACGGAACAACGCTTGCCGGTGCCGACATGATCGACCCGGTCTGGCGCGGCATGGTGCATTGGCACGCCGTGACCAATGCCGATTTCGCGCATGAACAGACGCGGGCTGCGCTGACCGCAGCGCTGCTCGCCAGGGAAAACGGCCCGGACCTCGTGCGTCGCTTCGACCTGATCGAGCGAAAGGAAGCGGCGTGATGAAGGAGTTCAAGGGCAAGACGGCTTTCATCACCGGGGGCGCAAGCGGGATCGGCTTCGCTCTCGCGCGGGCCTTCGGACGAGCCGGAGCGAACGTGGTTGTCGCCGACATCGATATGGCTACGGCCCGCAATGCGATCGAGAGGCTTGCCAACGAGCAGATCAAGGCCGTGCCCGTGCATTGCGACGTGACCGAACGCAATGCCATGCACCGCGCGGCGCTTGAAGCCATCGCCGCGTTCGGCAAGGTGCATGTCGTTTGCAACAATGCCGGCGTCGCGGTGGGTGGAGCGCTTGGAACCGTCCGCGAGCGCGATTGGGACTGGATTCTCGACGTCAATCTCAAGGGTGTGATTCACGGCGTGGAGACGTTCGTTCCGCTCATCAAAAGTCACGGCGAGGGCGGCCACATCGTCAACACCGCGTCGATGGCGGGCATGATCAGCCCGCCCGGCATGGAACCGTATTCGGCGACCAAGTTCGCTGTGGTGGCGATGAGCGAAGGCTGGGCGGCGCAACTAGCACCGCTCGGCATCGGTCTCTCTGTCCTGTGCCCGGGCTTTGTCCGCACGCGCATCCACGAGAGTGGGCGGGTGAGACAGGATCGCTACGGCGGCAAGGGCGATGTCGACCCCGGCGTGGGTTCGTCTCCTCAGGAGGCTGCCGAAAACGTGACGCACGGTATTGACCCGGACATCGTCGGCGCACGCGTCCTTGAAGCGATCAAGGCCGGAGAGTTCTACATCTTCACGCATCCGGCGATGCGGGACTATGTGGAAGCGAGGTTTCAGAGCATTCGTGCGGCCTTCGACGTGGCGGCTGCGAGCGAAGTGCTCAAAGGGGTCAAGGAATGGGCGCCGGTTCGGCCGATCGGACCGGTTCAACAATAGCAGGAGCTCCGCAATGAAATTCGGCATTTTCTACGAACACCAATTGCCGCGGCCCTGGGCCGAAGGCGCGGAGCTCAAACTTTTCCAGGATGCGCTCGATCAGGTTGAACTCGCGGATAAGCTCGGCATCGATCACGCCTGGGAAGTCGAGCATCATTTTCTCGAGGAATATTCGCACTCCTCGGCGCCCGAAGTATTTCTCGCGGCATGTTCGCAACGCACGAAACAGATCAGGCTCGGCCACGGCATCGTGCTTATGCCGCCCGGATACAATCACCCCGCACGCGTCGCCGAACGGATCGCCACGCTCGACCTTGTCTCGAATGGCCGTGTGGAATTCGGGACTGGCGAGTCCTCCGCGCTGCTGGAGCTCGGCGGATACCGCGTGCCGGTGGAAAAGAAGCGCGAGATGTGGCGCGAAAGCGTCGAGCAATGTCTCAACATGCTCGCCATGGATCCATATCCCGGCTTCAAGGGCGAATATTTCGAGATGCCCTGCCGCAACATCGTGCCCAAGCCGGTTCAGAAACCGCATCCGCCGGTTTGGGTGGCATGCTCGAATCGCGAGACGATCAAGCTCGCGGCCCGCCTCGGCATTGGCGCGCTCACTTTCGCGTTCGTCGATCCCGCGGAGGCGAGACAGTGGGTGGACGATTACTATCGCATCCTCAAGGAGGAGTGCGTGCCGATCGGCCATGCGGTCAATGCGAATATCTGCATGGTCACGGGCTTCTCGGTGCACAGGGACGGTGAGGAAGCGCGGCGGCGGGGGCTCGACGGTTTCAAATTCTTCGGCTACGCGCTCGGACATCATTACATCTTCGGCGAGCATAAGCCCGGCCGTACGGACATCTGGCAGAACTTCGAAGCGATAAAGGACTCGCTGCCGGCGAGCGCCGGTGCTGCGGGCATCGGCACACCCGACGAGATGCGTGCCCATCTGCGGAAGTTTTCGGATGCGGGCGTCGATCAGGTCGCGTTCATCCAGCAGGGCGGCCGCAACAAGCACGAACACATCTGCGAAGCGCTCGAATTGTTCGCGCGGGACGTGATGCCGGAATTCAAGGAACGCGCGGCGGAGCGGCAAGCACGCAAGGCGGAGGAACTTGCGCCCTTTATCGAACAGGCGTTCGCCCGCAAGCAGCGAATGCGGGAACTGCCCGATGCGGAAATCCCGACGGTGATCGCGCTGGGCCGACAGGTTGCGCAGACGGCCGCGCGAGATCCCCAGGCCGAAGAGACGGCCAGAATATGGTCGCAAACCGCTGCGGTCCCGCTGGACGATCCTGCCAAGGCGAAAACGCTTGCGGCTGAATAGGGGATTTCCAGGCCGCGACGTTTAGCTGTCACAAATCACTTGTGAATGAGAATGAGTCGCGACTACAATACGCCCGCAATTGATGAAATTGGGCTATGACGCGATTTTTCTCGGGCGCGGCTGTATTGACGCTCGCGCTGGCGGGCGGTGGGTCGGCTTGCGCGGCCCAGGAATTCTATGTCGGCGAGCCGGTCGTGCTGGAAGGCCTTCAGATCGTGCCGAACTATCTGACCGGTGTGCAGATGGACACGGCGCCGCCCGGCATGGCGACGGGCAAGGGCACTGTGCATCTCGAAGCCGACGTGCATGCCACCAAAGGCGAGGCGCATGGCTTTCCGGAAGATGCGTGGATCCCTTATCTCTCCGTCAAGTTCAAGCTCAGCAAGGCGGGAACGTCGTTCAGCCGCCAGGGCACGCTTTACCCGATGACGGCCAAAGACGGGCCTCACTACGCGAACGACGTCGCGATGGACGGACCGGGAATCTACCATCTCACCTACACCATTTTTCCGCCAAGTTCCCAGGGCTTTATCCGGCACATCGACAAGGCGACCGGCGTTTCCCCGTGGTGGGCGCCGATCACCGCGAACTGGATATTCACCTATCCCGCCAAATCGAAATGAGGCTTGCGATGAAACTTCCCTGCGTGGCGATCTTCGCCCTGGCACTGGCGATGCCGGCGTTGGCGGATGGGCCGGCGGCGCCTATCGCGCTCTCGCTCAAGGATCACAGATTCACACCGTCTGAAATTCATGTAAAGGCGAATACGATGGCGGTCATTTTGCTGAGCAACCAGGATGCGACGGCCGAGGAATTCGACTCCAATGCGCTGAAGGTGGAGAAGGTGATCGCCGGCAACACGCAGGGCTATGTGCGCATCCGACCGCTGGCGCCAGGGCGCTATCCCTTCATGGGCGAATATCATTCGGATACGGCGCAGGGCGTCGTGATCTCGGAATAGTCGACATGCTTGCGAGTTTGCTCATCGTTTTCCGTGAAGTCATCGAGGCCGGCCTGATTGTTGGCATTGTGCTCGCGGCTTCGAGGGGCGTGCCCCGGCGCGGTCTGTGGGTCGGCCTTGGAGTAGCTGCCGGATTGCTTGGCGCCTGTATCGTGGCGGCTTTCGCCGGCGAGATCGCGTCGCTGTTCCAGGGTTCGGGACAGGAATTTTTCGACGCCAGCATTCTCATCGTCGCCGTCGTCATGCTGACCTGGCACAATGTGTGGATGGCGGGACATGGGCGCGCCATGGCGCATGAGATGAAAAGCGTCGGCAGCGCTGTGCGGGCAGGCGAGCGACCTCTGACGGCTCTGGCGATCGTGGTCGGCATAGCGGTGCTGCGCGAAGGCTCGGAGGTCGTGCTGTTTCTGTATGGGATCGCGAGCCAGGGCGGCACCACCGCGTTGTCGATGATCTCCGGCGGTGCGTTTGGCCTCGCAGCGGGAGCAGCTATCTCGGCTTTCATTTATTTCGGGTTGCTCGCCATCCCGCCGGGTCGTCTGTTCTCGGTGACGTCGGGGTTGATCACGCTGTTGGCCGCGGGGATGGCGGCGCAGGCCATTCTGTTCATCCAGCAAGGCGGTTATTTCGAATATTTCACGAATACGGTTTGGGATACGTCCTGGCTCCTGAAGCAGGACAGTATCGCAGGCCGCCTGCTCCACACGCTTGTCGGCTACAACGACGCACCCAATGGCGCGCAGATTTTTGTCTACTCGGCGACGATCGTGGCGATCCTCGGCCTGATGCGCTGGGAGCGGGCACGCCGTTCCCAAATCAAGACAAGTGCCCGTCCGGCATAAACGGTTTCTAAGTAAATTTACATCATAGTAATCATACACGGACATGACGGCGGGGGGTGTCCAGTCCCGCTTGTGTGTCGGTGCGCAGTGATCGGCCGCTCTCCCGGCAGGGGTTTATGGGAAGCGGCGCCTAACAAACATCCGGTAAAGCGGTATGGCGAAAACGGCGCAGGTGGAACAGAAGGAGCGCGCTCATTCATGGGAGCGCTCGACCACACGAACCACCATCTTGAACGCCGCACGTCGCGTGGTGGAACGTGAAGGCGTTTTCGAGGTGTCGCTTACGAGCGTTGCCAGGGAAGCGAATTTCGCGCCCACGACCGTCTATGCGTATTTCACAAACAAGAGCGATCTTCTACAGGCTGTTGTCGCAGACGATTTGACGTCCATCGCCCGCGCGATGCGCGACGCTTCCGGCAAAAAGGCCGACAACCAGCCTGCGCCGCAAACGGCGCCGGCCGCACCGCAAACGGAACCGGTAGCAGAGACGGCTTTTCTGCCGCCTCCTGTTCCACGTCAGCAACGTCTGTTGATCGCCGACAATCGCCGGGAGCCCGAGCCCACGAAAATGCCGGAACCAGCTGCTATCGCCATCGATCCCATCGCACAATTGCAGGAAACCGTCGCCAAGCTGGAGACGCGTCCGGTCGATGCGTGGCTTGAGCGGCGCCTGCGCGAGTTCGAACGCGCACTGGCTGCATTGGAGGAACGAACTAACAAAAAGGCCGGCCGCGAAGAGGTGTTTTCTGACGACGTTGCACAAGAGGGCATTCGCGAGTTGCGTCAGCGTCTCGATCAGATCGAAGAACGGCAGCGCGCCCTGATCGAAGGTAAATTTCGCGATTGCGTCGCGCGGATCGACGTGTCGGAAAAACGTGTGGTCCAATCGGTCTCGGATGCGCAGGTCGAGCTGGCACAGGCGTCCCGGCGGCTCACCGCACTGGAAAATGCGGCCTTCGCGGCGTCGCCGGAGTTTTTCCAGAGGATTCCCGCACGTCCCTCATTGCAGATTCCGGAGCCGGAGGAACAGTCCGCGCTCAAATCCGCAGCCGACGAAAACGAATCCGCCGTTGAAGAAAAACAGGATGTCGAAGCCGCGGTAGAGCCGGGGACGGATTCCTATTTGACGGCAGCTCGACGTTCCGCCCAGGCCGCATCGGAGCGGATGGTGCAGGGCGCCGACGAAGCGAAACCGCGGCCTCGGTCGCGTCGAAAGACCAAAATCACAGTCCATTCAATGATTGCACTGGGTGGTTCATTCGTATTCGCGTCGATGCTGATCGGAGCTGGCGTCTTCCTGCACGCCCACGCCACGCCGGACGAAGCGCCTGTTGCGGCCATTCCGGTGCGTGTCGTGGCGCCAGTGGAAAAAATATCGGTGCGAAGAGCCGCTGCCAATCCGGTAGCCGCCGCGCCATCGCATCTTGTGACGCTGGCGAATGCCGGGAATGCAAAAGCGGAATTGCTGGTCGCGCTCGAATATCTCGAGGGGAACGGCGTCGCCAGGGACGAGACGCTTGCGGCGCAATGGCTGATGCGCGCGGCGGCGCATGGCGAACCGGTCGCGCAATACAGGTTGGGAACGCTGTACCAGGACGGACGCGGCTTGCGTGCGGACCCCGTTGCCGCGTTCAACTGGTACGAAGCGGCAGCGCTACAGGGAAATCGCAAAGCGATGCATAGTCTGGCCGTCGCCTACGCCGAGGGTTGGGGCACGCCGAAGAATTTCAACGAAGCCGCGCGCTGGTTCGAACGCGCCGCGGATTTCGGGTTCACGAATTCGCAGTTCAACCTCGGCGTTCTGTACGAGCGCGGGATGGGCGTGCGGCAAAGCCTTCCCGACGCGTATAAATGGTATTCGATCGCGGCCGCGCAGGGAGATCAGGAATCGCGCGCTCGCGTCGCCGCACTCAAGACACAAATGAACGCGGCCGACATTGCCGCCGCCGAGCAGGACGCCGCATCGTTCACGCCCGAAGCACTCGATCAGGCCGTGAATTTCACGCCGAAACTTTCGGAACTGCCCAGCGGCTGAGTTTTACCTTCTCGCGAACGCCCGACGCGCTCAGCACGCCGTCGGCAAATTGAGACCCGCCCTCAAATTCTCGCAGGCGATCACGGCGATGGTCTTGCCGGCGTCGTCGGGATTGGTGGTCGTCACGGGAATCGCGTTTCTGCCATCGATCATGGCTTGCCGGTAAAGAGATTCGGCCTCTGCCATCTGCCCCAGGCCCTGATAGGCGAGGCCGAGATCGAGCTGCAGATAGGGATCGTGCGGATACCGGGCATGCTCGGGAATGAAATCATCCCGCGCGGTGGCATAGTCCTTGGACAACAATGCGGTGAAGCCGGGATCGACGGCGGTCACACCGGGCGATGATGATGCGCATCCCGCCGAAAGCAGCCCAAGCGCGACGACTGGCGCGAAGCGCCATGATGCCGGCAACGCATGTCGCATGATCTCCCCCGGGATTCCGCTCTGCGACCGCAGTAAGTATGATTCCAGATAAAAGAAAGGCCCTTTCGACAAGTGCTTGCCGAAAGGGCCATTGCTTCTTTCCGGAGCGGCCGGTTTCAGTAACCGGGCGGCGGCGGTGGCGGCGGTCCGTATCCCGGCGGCGGTCCGGGCGGACCGTAATAGCCGGGCGGCGGCCCACGACGCGGGCCAGGCACCTGATTGCCCTTCGTGCTCATGCATTGCGCGTAGGCCATGTCGTAGCGTCGTTGCAGCGACATCTGGGCGCCTTCGCTGGTGTTGGAGCCGACCGCGGTTCCGACCACGGCGCCCGATGCGGCACCGATCGCCGCACCTCTGCCGCCGCCGACGGCCGCGCCGAGACCCGCGCCGAGAGCCGTGCCAAGCAGCCCTTCGCCGATGGCCTGGTTGTTCGCAGCTTCTGCGCCGCCGGCAACGCGCTGGCTGGCATATTGCTCGCAGACCGTTTCGTCCTGCTGGAACGCTTCCAGCGACTTGTTGTGTCCCGGCATCACGCGGACTGTCGGTCCCATGGGCGGCGTCACGCAGGCGCTCACAAAAGCCGCCGCCGCCGTTATCGTGAGAATCGTTCGAATTCTTGCCATCTGATTATCGCTCGCTGTTAGTTAGGTGGCCCCTGATTATAGCCGGGCGGTGGCCCTTGGTCATAGTTTGGCGGCGGTCCCTGGTCATCGCCCGGGCCCGGTCCCTGATCGGGCGGCGGTCCCTGTTCGTCGCCATAGCCCGGTCCGCTGCCAGGCGGCGGACCCTGGTCACCACCATAGCCAGGCGGCGGCCCCTGTTCGTCACCCGGTCCCTGATCGCCATAGGCGCCCTGTGCGGGCGTCGAAGGCACAGGTTCCCAAGGACCTTTGCAGGAACGGACATAGGGGTAATAACCGGCCGGGCTTTGGCAATAATACCAATACTGGCCGCCATCACCCTGACCATACGACTGGTCATAGGAATAGTCGGGTTCTTCGTAATAATAGTCGGAGACGACGGTCGGATAGGGGTAGACCGGGGCGTTGTACCAGAACCACACGCCGCCTGCATTCCACCACCAGCCATAACGGCCGTTCCACCAGGTGTGGCGCCACGTGCCGCGAGTCCAGACCGCGCGTTGCGCCGGCGTGAAATGCGCAAAGTTCGTATGCGCCACGACAACCGCGTGAAACGGATGGGGGAAACCGCCGGGCCTGCGTGCGAAAGCACCGGCAGGGCGTACGAAATGCGCGGGCGGATGTGCGGGATGCGGATGCCAGTCGGCTTGAGCGAAAGACGGGCCCGCAGCGAGAAGCGCGCTTCCGGCCAGCAGCAACCCAAACAGGGAATTTCTTGTGTTCATGCGCGTATATCCATCCGATGTTGAAGCAGTGTTAGCCCCGCCAAGCTGAACCGGAGATGAACGGCATCTCCTTGATCCGGTTGATGTTCCGGCACCGGATCGTGAGTCACATGTGGGTTCATTTAACCTGAACCACAAGGCTGAATTGCGGCAGCGGAAAGAAACGGCCGATAGCCGGCCGTCCGCGTTGCCGTCGTTCCGGAGAATGTCATAATTCCGCGTCATGAGAGTCGAGAAGGATGATTGCGGGATGAAGTGGGTGTCGTTGCGAAAGATTCCGCCCGTTTCGTCGAGAGCGCGATGAGCGAGCGCGATTATTTCGTGCACGCCACCGCGATCGTGGACGCGCATGTCACGATCGGCGCGGCCACGAAGATCTGGTGTTACTCCCATATCCTCGGCGGCAGCACGCTCGGCGAGCGCTGCGTGCTGGGCCAGAACGTCGTCGTCGGACCAAATGTGCGTATCGGCAATGGCTGCAAACTGCAGAACAATGTGTCCGTCTTCGAAGGCGTGACCCTCGAAGACGATGTGTTCTGCGGCCCCAGCATGGTTTTCACCAATGTGATCAATCCGCGCGCTTTCATCGAGCGCAAGAGCGAGTTCAGGCCCACGCTGGTCAGACGCGGCGCCACGATCGGCGCCAACGCGACCGTGCTTTGCGGACACACGATCGGCGAATACGCCATGATCGGAGCAGGAGCTGTGGTGACGAAGGACGTTCCCGCTTATGCACTTGTGACCGGTTCGCCGGCGCGGTTTGCAGGTTGGGTCAGTCGTGCCGGTGAGCGTCTGGATGCCGATCTGGTCTGCCGGCGGACAAAGGAACACTATATTCTCGCCGACGGAGCGCTTCGGCCTGCCTAGATTTTCGACAACCTGTTTGCGGGGATGACGGCAACGATGACCGGTCGCGACGCCAGTTCCGCTGCCTCGACGCAGGTGCGCCGCTTCGTGAGCGTGGTTGGCGCCCGGCCGCAATTCGTGAAGGCGTCCGCCGTATCGCGCGTATTGCGCGCGCATCCGCGATGCGAAGAAGTGATGATCCACACGGGGCAGCATTTCGATCCGAACATGTCGGAGATTTTCTTCACCGAGCTGGGCATCGCCCCGCCGCGGCACCATTTCGATATTCACGGCGGTTCGCATGGCGCGATGACCGGCCGGATGCTGGCGGCCATCGAAGAGGTATTGCTTGCCGAGAAGCCCGACGCGGTCATCGTTTACGGCGATACGAATTCGACGGTCGCCGGCGCTTTGGCCGCGGCCAAGCTCTGCCTGCCGGTGGTGCATGTGGAGGCGGGCCTGCGTTCCTTCAACCGGCGCATGCCCGAGGAGATCAATCGTGTCGTCGTCGATCATCTGAGCGCGGTTCTGTTTTGTCCCACGACGGATGCCGTCGAAAACCTGCGGCGCGAAGGCATCGTGTCGGGCGTGCACAAGGTCGGCGATCTGGTGATCGATGCCGCGCGCATGGCCGCACCTCTGGCGGCGCGCCATTCCAATATTCTCGGGCGTTTGGGTCTCGAACCCAAGACCTACGGAGTCGTGACGCTGCATCGCGCGGAAAACACCGGCGATCGCGACCGCTTCTCGGAGATCGTGCAATTCGTGCACAGGCAAGCGGAGAAACGCGCGACCGTGTTTCCGCTGCACCCGCGCACACGGGAAGCGGCGAAAGCAGCCGGGATTGAACTCGCGGCGCCAGGCGTGAGGCTCATGGAGCCGCTCGGCTATCTCGACATGTATGCGCTCGTTCACGGAGCGGAGATCGTCTTCACCGACTCCGGCGGCCTGCAGAAGGAGGCCTATTTTCATCGCGTGCCCTGCGTCACGCTGCGCGACGAGACGGAGTGGGTGGAGACCGTCGAGCGCGGCTGGAACCGGTTATGGAAAGGTCCCGACTATCGCGCCAGGCGGGACATACCCGAATATGGCGAAGGCGATGCGGCGCGGGAAATGGTCGATATCCTGGACCGCGTGCTCGAATAGGCTCGGCGCGATTTGCGGTTGTGCCGATCCGGCAGCGCTGCAGAGTCGATGGTTTTCATCAATGCCGCGGGTCAACGCGAACGATGTCGATCCGCGAGACGCATAAAGCAAGAATCCGGGGATCGCGATTGATGCCCAGGTCCTGAGGCGCGGCGGCATCCGGCAATTCGAAAACGATTCTGGCAAGCTGCCAATTGCGCAGCAGACTTCGCGGGATGGTGAGCGTGCGCTTCGTGTTGTCTCCCTTATAAGAGAATTCGAGTGTGCCGATTGTTGTGCCGTCGACCTTGACGATTGCGCGTTGACGTGGGTGCCGCGCGGTCAGAAGCACCGCGGAAAAGGTCATATCGAGTTGTAGATCCCCTGTCGCCGGAAGTATCGGGCGGATATAAAGGGACGCTTCTTTTGCGGTCGTCCACGATCCGGGCCCGGACCGCAAATCCCATCCTTCCATTTGCATGCTTGGCGGCGGCGCGAATTCGGCGCGAAACGGAGTTCCGAGCGTGTAAGAGGGAGGCAAAGCGTGTCCAGGCAGAGGCAAAAAGGAGTGCGTTTCCCACTTTATGGGAAGCACAACCAAGTCCGCGAGCGTGACGCTGTCAAACGGAATGAGCAAATTCCAGAACGAAAGCATCAAGAACAGGTGGACAAGAACGAATATCGCCACCACAGAAATTGGGACGAAGCGCCCGATACGAACGTTCATCCATTCGAGCGCATGGGCCAGCGGCAACGCAACGAGCGGCATCATGTCCACAAAGGGACGCGATCCGATCCACCACATCGACCAACTTGAGCAAATGTAAATTGCCAGCGCCAGCACCACGCTGATCGCGAGCCCGAGAGTCCTGTCGGCCCTGACGAGCAACGGCAGACCGAAGATCGCAAGAATCGCAATCGGGGACCAGACCAATAGCCCCTTTCTGGCGCCAAAGAAAAAATTTAGGACATGCGGATCCGTCCAGTTGAAATATTCCGTCTGATAGGAATTCAGCAGAAGGTGACCGGTTACGGCGTGCCAATAAGCCATTTGCAGGCTGAAAACGAGCACGAAGCCCAGTAATCCTGCAAGGACTTCCCACCGCAACGCCCTTGCGTTCTTTGTCCTATCGAATTTCTCGCAGACGAGAGTGAACGGGATGATGCCCACGATGATATTCGGTACCCTGGTGAGCGCGATCAGACCGACTATTGCCCCGATGCTGAAGCAGTAAAGCGCAAGCGGCGACACGGAATGTGCGCCCCTGTCGCGATAGCTCCCGAGCAAGGTGAGAAGTCCGCCGATCAGGAAAAACGAATAGATATGAGAGAACGATATGTCATACGTGCCGTAGTGAAAAACATTCGTTCCGAAAACGATCGCCCCCGCCGAGAGAGCAGCAGTTCGGATCGGAAACCGTGCCAAAAGATAGCGAAGCAGCAAGAACGCGCCGAGGCTCAGAAATGTAATCCCCGAAAGCGCATTGGCGATCTGATAGGGAAATGAATATAGTGGCAGACCAATAGCGCTCGCAGTCGTGAGGGCGATAAAAAAGAACGGCGCCTGGAGCAGCGCGGTGCCCGAGGTATATCTGTCGAGCAGTTTTCCGGTTGGTTTGTAATTCGAAATTCCATCCCAGTTGTATGCCAGGGGTTGGTTTCCCACGACTGTCCAGCGATTAGCGATTGCTGTTTTCATCGTCAGATCGTGGTCGATGAAAATAGCAGGGAGATAGGCATAGTAACCGAACCCGTCCGAACGGATCGGCGGCCCGACTTTGATGCAGCAGCCGGAATAGATGTAGATGCACGACAGGCAGGAAATCAAAAAGACGAAAATCGCGAACAGCGCCGGCAGCCGCGCGTTCCACGAAGAGTCCGTCGCCGCGACTTGAGAAGCGGTCGTGTTTTGGCAAACGCAACTCATCGGGTCACAAAATCGGGCGGTGCGAGAATCATCTGTGCCGACATTTCCCAAGATGGCGTCGCGTCCCGTAAAACACGGCCGGAGATGATTCGACAATCCGCCGCCACGGTCGCGCCGCGGTCCGGTTGCCTATCGGCCGGGCGATACGGTACGGATTCGCGGACCGAATCCTTCGGTCCATGGTAAACCCGGTCAGATAAAAAGCAGCTTCGCCATGGACCTTTCGGTCGTCATTCCAGCCTACAATGAGCGGCACACCATTGGTCCGGCGGTCGCCGCCGTGGCGGCGGCGCTGCCCGGCGTCTCCAAGGAAATCATTATCGTCGACGACGGCTCGACCGACGGAACGCGGGACTGGCTGCGCGCGACATTGCCGCAGGAGTCGAGAGAAGGAGCGGGGCTTGATCTGCTGGCCGATGGCAGCCTCAGCTTCCGCCAGGTCGGGGAGGGTGCGGCACCTTCCGTCACGCTGCGGGTGATCTACCACGTGCAGAACAAGGGCAAGGGCGGCGCCTTGCGGACTGGCTTCGCGGCGGTGTCGAGCCCGGTCGTGGTGATACAGGATGCCGATCTGGAATACGATCCGCAGGACTGGGCAAAGATGTACCCGCTCATCACCGAGCGGCGCGTCGCCGATGTGGTCTACGGCTCGCGGTTTTATGGCGCGCCGCATCGCAGCCTCTATTTCCATCACTACATGGCGAACCGGCTGATCTCGTGGCTCTTCAACCTGCTCTACAATCAAACGCTGATGGATATCGAGGTCTGCTACAAGATGATGCGCCGCGAGGTGCTGCAATCGATCGCGCTCTCCGCCAATGATTTCGGCATCGAGATCGAGCTGAGCGCGCGGATCGCCCTGCAGCGGCGATGGCGCATCTACGAGGTCGCGATCTCCTATTTCGGCCGGACTTACGCCGAGGGCAAAAAGATCAACTGGAAAGACGGCGTGAAGGCGCTCTGGTACCTCTTCAAATACCGCGTGATGTGAGGCGGCGGGGTTGACATACGACCAAATTGGTTATATTGTCAACCGCGAACTGATCCCGGTCCGCCGGGAGGCTCTTTGACATTGTGAAAAACCACCCAGAACGCGGCGTGCTTCGCCGCGGCGCTGTCGCATGCGTGCCGGAACGCAGTGGCCGGGCCGCGCGCGGAGACGCGTAAATTCCCTGTTCCACTTATTCCCTGCTAATTTCCCTGCTAGCAGGGAATTCGTTGCCCGAAAGTTCCGCCGATTTATTCCCTGATAATTTCCCTGTTGGCAGGGAATTCGTACACGGTTTGTCCAGCGTGGCGTTGAAGCGTGGTGCCGGCTGCAGGAGTCGAACCCGCGACCTACCGATTACAAATCGGTTGCTCTACCAACTGAGCTAAGCCGGCCCGCGCCGAGCCATACGCTGCCCGATTTCGGGGCGCAATACCCGGCCTGCCTGCGTCATCCGCGCAGGCGGCGCGGGTGGACGGAATGACGCCCATCGCTATCTTGTGATCGCCCCTGCATACGGAAGTTCATGAACCGGATTCTCATCACCAGCGCGCTGCCTTACATCAACGGCGTCAAGCATCTGGGCAATCTCGTGGGCTCGATGCTGCCGGCCGATGTGTTCGCGCGCTTCCAGCGGGCGAGGGGTCGCGAAACACTTTACATCTGCGCGACGGACGAACACGGCACGCCGGCGGAGCTCGCTGCCCTGGAAGCCGGGCAGGATGTCGCGACCTATTGCGCGGAACAACACGAAATCCAGAAGGAACTGGGCGAGCGTTTCGGACTCTCCTGGGATTTCTTCGGCCGCTCGTCGCGGACTCCCAATCACGAACTGACGCAGCATTTCGCGCGCGCTTTGTGGGCGCGGGGACATCTCGATGTACGCATGACACGTCAGGTCTATTCCAACGCCGAGAACCGCTTTCTGCCTGACCGCTACGTGATCGGCATCTGCCCGCATTGCGGCTATGACCGCGCGCGCGGCGATCAATGCGAGAATTGCACGCGCGTGCTCGACCCGGCGGATCTGATCGAACCGCGCTCGGCGCTGTCGGGCTCCAGGGACATCGAGATTCGCGACAGCGCACATCTGTTTCTCAAGCAGTCGGGTTTCGTCGAAGAACTGCGCGGCTGGATCGACGGTCACCGCGCCGACTGGCCCGTCCTCGTCAGTTCCATCGCCTACAAATGGCTCGACGAAGGTCTGCACGATCGCGGCATCACGCGCGATCTGGAATGGGGTGTGCCGGTTCCCGACGATATCGGAGAAGGCAAGCTCAAGGGCAAGGTGTTCTATGTCTGGTTCGATGCGCCGATCGAATATATCGGCGCGACGAAAGAATGGGCGGACGCGGGCAACAAAGGCGAGGTCTGGCGCGACTGGTGGTACGGCGCTGCGGCGCGCGACGTGACCTACTACGAGTTCATGGGGAAGGACAATGTGCCCTTCCACACCGTGGGCTTTCCTGTGACGATCCTGGGTTCGGGCGAACCCTGGAAACTCGTCGACCGCATCAAGGGGTTCAACTACATCAACTATTGCGGCGGCAAATTTTCCACCAGCCAGAAGCGCGGCGTGTTCATGGATGCGGCGATCGAAATCCTGCCGGCGGATTGCTGGCGCTATTACCTGATGGCGAACGCGCCGGAGAGTGCGGATTCCAATTTCACCTGGGAGCATTTCTCGTCCGTCGTGAACAAGGACCTGGCGGACGTGCTGGGCAATTTCGTCAACCGGGTGACGAAATTCTGCGCGGCGCGATTCGATTCGCGCATGCCGGGCGAGGGCGCTTACGGTCCCGAGGAGACGGCACTCGCCGCGGAACTGGATGCGCGGATTGCGACCTACACGGACTATCTGGAAGCGACCGAATTCCGCAAGGCGCTGGGCGAATTGCGCGCCATCTGGGTTGCCGGCAACGAGTACCTCACGCGGGCCGCGCCCTGGACCGCGATCAAGGCGGATCGTGCGCGCGCGGCGGCCGGCATTCGCATGGGACTCAATCTCGTGCATCTGTTCGGCCATCTGTCATGGCCCGCGATTCCCGGGACGGCGCGCAAAATGCACGAGGCGATCATGCCGGCGCCGGCCGTCATTCCCTGGCCGGACGAACCGATGGCCGTATTCCTCGATCAGCTCGAGGCGGACGCGCCCGTTCGCGTGCCGGACGTATTATTTACGAAAATCGGCGAAGAGCAGATCGCGGCGTGGACGCGTCGTTTCGGCGGGGACGAAATCTAACCTTCGAGCTGCGACCAGCCGTCAGGGCCCAGCGCTTCGAGCGGCCGGAAACGCGATTTGTATTCCATCTTCTCGCTGCCCCGGATCCAATAGCCCAGGTAAACGTAGGGCAGCCCGCGGGCCCGCGCCGCCGCAACGTGATCGAGGATCATGTAGGTGCCGAGACTGCGCATATCTTCGCCCGGGTGAAAGAAGCTGTAGACCATCGAAAGGCCGTCGCGGAGCACATCGGTGAGCGCGCAGGCGCGCAATTGCCCCGGGACGCCATTGTTCGTGGCCTGGCGGTATTCGACGATATGGGTATTCACGGGCGTTTCCTCGACCATGGCCACATAGTCGAACAGGCCCATATCCGACATGCCGCCGCCCGCATGGCGCGAATCGAGATAGGCGCGCAGCAGCCCGAATTGTTCGCGCGTCGCTTCCGGCGCTACTTCGGAGCGCACCAGATCGGTGTTGCGGCGGGAGAGGCGCTTCTGGTTGCGGGATGGCTTGAATTTGTCGGCGACGATACGAACCGAAACGCAAGCCGAGCAGCCGTCGCAGGCCGGGCGGTAGGCGATCATCTGGCTGCGGCGGAAGCCGGAATGGGTGAGGGCTTCGTTCAATGGCTGGGCCAGCGGCCCGTTGAGCCGGGCGAACACCTTGCGCTCGACGCGGCCGGGTAGATACGGACAGGGCCCCCCCGGCGTAAGGAAAAACTGCGGCAAACGCCCCGTTCTTTGATCGGTCACCTTCGTCCCATCGGTCAGCCGCCGCAACGCATGATTATGACTATGGAATGGCTTCCGGCGCCAGTGTGCCGAATCCAAAATTTGCCTGATTCTCCGGCCCGCAGCTGGCTGAATCCAGGTGCATCGCCCAGGTTCCTTGTCCAGAATGATGTCGCGGGCTTAATGACGGGTTGAGGACGATCGCGAATATGGGTTTCGATACGCGCGCTTTCCGGCAGGCACTGGGCTGTTTTCCTACCGGCGTTGCCGTGGTGACGGCCCATTCGCCAACGAGCCATCCGATGGGCATCACAGTCAATTCTTTCGCATCGGTGTCCCTTGATCCTCCCTTGGTCCTCTGGTGTCTCGACCGCGGATCCGATCGATTTCACACCTTTACCACCGCCGCGGGTTTCACGATCAGCCTGCTGGGTACTGCGCACGAGACCGTGTCTTCGAGGTTGGCGAAGCAGGGCGAGCACAGCCTCGATGGAATCGATCTGCTGCCGACGGAACTCGGACCTCCGGCCTTGGCCGACGCCCTGGCCATATTCGAATGTGCCTGCGAGGCCGTCCATGATGGCGGCGATCACGCCATTCTCGTCGGCCGCGTGTTGCGCTTCGCGCGGCGGGAGGCGGGCGAACCGCTGGTATTCTTTCGTGGCCGTTATGGGGCGCTTGCTGCAACCAAAAGTTGAAATATGCACGCTGGAGCGAAGTATTTTGCAGGAAGCCGTGCCTGTTGAGCATGGCTGGTTTGCGGGAGCGTCCGGAGGGTGTGCCTTGTCGCAGTTACTAGCGTGGCTTATATTATCTATGCTACTGGATTGTTGCAATGCATCAACTCGATCACGACCCTCTTTTCCTCGTCAATGACGTGGCACGCCTGTTCCGGACCCGCTTCGACCAGCGGGCTCGCGCCCAGGGAATGACCCGTGCGCAGTGGGTCATTCTCGCAAGACTGAATATCAAACCAGGCCTGTCGCAGTGCGAGATGGCGTCGATTCTGGAAGTCGAGCCTATCAGCGTCGGCAGATTGATAGATCGGCTGGAGGCTCGCGGCCTGGTCGAGCGCCGGCCGGATCCCACGGATCGCCGCGTGCGCCGTTTGCATCTTTTGCCGGCAGCACGCCCGATTTTGGACGAGATCGCCAAGTATCGCGAAACAATCAGTCTTGAGGTTCTCGATGGTGTCGATGCCGACGCAAGGACAGGAGTCGTGAATGCGCTTCTGCGCATGAAAAACAATCTGACAGCCGAGCCGGCTACCAAGATGGCGGTAGGGGAGTAAGGAATGGCCGTCACGCAGGCCGACACCGCGGCTACACGGTATACCGACACAGCACCAGGTACCTTCACACAGGCACCCGATCTCGTCGGACGCATGCGTTCGGATCGCGCGTTTCTGCGCCGTGTACTGATGATCGGCGGCGTCGTTATCGTCGCCGCCGTGTCGTTGGCATTCTGGCTCATGGGCGGCCGCTATGTCGGGACGGACGATTCCTACGTGCACGCCGCGCAGCTCATGGTGTCGACAGATGTTTCGGGACTGGTGTTGGATGTGGACGTTCGCGAAGGCCAGCATGTCAGCGTGGGACAGGTTCTGTTTCGCATCGATCCGAAGCAGTTCCAGATCGCGCTCGACAACGCCAAAGCGAATCTGGGCGAAACCCGCCTGACACTGCTGTCGATGAAAGACGATTATCGACGGATGTTGAAAGACATCGCAGCGCAGCAATCGCAGGTCGATCTCGACCAGGCGAACTACAAACGGTACGCTGCGCTCTTGCAGCTTAACAGCATCGCGCAATCTCTCTACGATCAGGCGCGCTTCACGCTGGCTGCGGCGCAGAGCACTCTAGGCTCGCTGCAAGGTCAGGCCGAAGTGCAGTTGGCCAAGCTCGGAGGCAGTATCGACCTGCCGGTCGAACAATTGCCCCAATATAAAGCGGCGGAAGCCCAGGTCGCCGAAGCGCAGCGTCAACTTGATCATACCGTCGTCCGCGCGCCGTTCGATGGCATGGTCACGGAAGTCGATTCCCTGCAACCGGGCGCGCTCGTCATCTCGGCCCTGTCCGCGTTCACAACAACAAGTGCGGTGGGCCTCGTTTCGACCAAAAACGTCTGGGTCGAAGCAAACATGAAGGAGACCGATCTCACGCATGTGCACCGTGGCGATCCGGTGGATATTACTGTCGATACCTATCCGGGGCAGACCTGGAAGGGGGCCATCGATTCTGTCAGCCCGGCGACTGGCTCGGATTTTTCGATCCTGCCGGCTGAGAATGCGAGCGGCAACTGGGTGAAAGTCACGCAGCGCGTAACGGTCAAGATCAGACTTGAACTGAAGCCCAGCGATCCGCCGCTCCGCGCGGGCATGAGCACCTATGTTTCCATAGATACCGGCCATCGCCGTTGGTATCGGCTGCTTTACGATTGAAGGATCGCCGCGCGCGCATCGATTATCGCTTGCGGAAAGCAACGGTCCACTAAATCGCGATCTATCACTAGACGGACCGGGCCTGAGTTGGAATTTGCTGCTTCCCACATGCGCGGGACAGAATGGTATTGCGACTCGGTGCAACGCGCAGATTGTCGCTTACGCGAATGACTTCATGTTCTTCGTCTCGCTTCCGGCGTTGCGTGTGATATTTCTGATGCGGCGCCCGACTCGGACCGAGGGTCCGATAAATTTCGAAGCCGCGGAATAGCACGGACGACTACCCCAACGCTGGAGTTGCACGCATGACGTTGCGTATCGCTTTCATAGGCCTGGGTGTCATGGGGTACCCCATGGCCGGGCATCTTGCCCGTGCAGGTTATGAGGTCGCCGTTTTCAACCGTACGGCGGCCAGGACCGAACGGTGGGTCGGGGAATTTGGCGGGCACGCTGCAACGACGCCGGCCGCAGCGGCGGACGGAGCCGACATCGTGCTTGCCTGTGTCGGCCGCGATCGCGATATCGATGCCGTGACCCGCGGCAAGAGCGGCGCATTCGGCGCGATGAAACGAGATGCCGTGTTTATCGATCATACAACGGCGTCTGCAGGTATTGCCCGTGAACTCGATGCAGACGCCAGATCAGGCGGCATAGGTTTCGTCGATGCTCCTGTTTCCGGAGGCGAGCAGGGCGCCAGGAACGGCCAGCTTACAATCATGTGTGGCGGGAGCGCGGACAATTACGCGAAAGCAGAGCCCGTCCTGAACATCTACGCGCGCCAATGCCGGTTGATGGGGCCGGCCGGGTCGGGTCAACTCACGAAGATGGTCAACCAGATCTGCATCGCGGGATTGGTACAGGCGCTATCCGAGGGGTTGAGTTTCGCGTGCGCAGCTGGTCTTGATCCGCTGGCGGTGGTCGAAGTTATATCGAAAGGTGCCGCGCAATCCTGGCAGATGGAGCAACGGCACAAGACGATGCTCGCCGGGCATTTCGAACACGGCTTCGCCGTGGAATGGATGCGCAAGGACCTGGCGATCTGTCTGGATGAAGCACGGCGCAACGGTGCAGCGTTGCCGGTCGCAGCACTGGTCGATCAATTCTATGCCGACGTGGAGAAAATGGGCGGCCAACGCTGGGATACGTCGAGCCTGTTCGCACGAATGGAAGCTTTGCGGGCAGGACGCATATGAGTGCGCCTTCGTCCACTCGTTCCTATCATCACGGTGACCTGCGCAATGCGTTGCGCGACGCAGCGCGTGCGCTTCTCGAAGAGGAAGGGTTGAGTGGGCTGAGCCTGCGTGCTGTCGCACGGCGGGCGGGCGTCAGCCACGCGGCACCCTATAGGCATTTTCCCAATCATGAGGCGCTGCTCGTCGAGCTTGCGGTGGAGGGGTTCACCGAACTCAAAGCCGATGTCGTCGCGGCAGCCAACGCGCCGGGCTCCAAAGATGACCGCATCGCTCGTGTCGCTGCGGCCTATATGCGCTTCGTCGCCAGGAGGCCGGCATTGACGCGGCTCATGTTTGGACAGCAATTGCCCAATCGGGATTCATTTGCGCCGCTTTCGGACGCGGCCGGTGCGATCGGCGCGGAAATTGGCACCGCTCTCGACGATTCCCCCCTTGGCCTAGCGGTATGGGCTGCGGTGCACGGCCTGGCCATGCTGACATTGGAAAACGTCATTGATTTGGGTCAGCGCCGCTCGGGATTGGGAGTGCTTCCTTCTCGCGCGGAAATCCTATTGCGGAGCCTGTTTACGATTGCCCAGCGTTGACACTACGTCGGGGGCATCTTTCGCGGTTAGCGGTTGCCCGTGGTCATGGTGCGAAGTTGAAATTCCATAACGTTCTGTTGCGTCTCCCGGCGAAGCCTGTCCCATTCGCGCTGGGTCCGACAATCCCGCCACCTGATGATCGTTCCCTCGTGATAGTAATAGTGACACGAAAGGGTTTCCGAACCATGCACGGTCGATATCGGTTGTATGAAGGGCTCCGGCGGCGAGGTGTCAGCTAACGCTGCCAGCGGTGCGGAAAAACTCAACGCGCACGTCAGTGCAAGAATTCGATTGCGCATGGACAAGCTCCTTTGCTGCGTCGAAGAGAGTTTGCCTCCTGCAGGTCCGACGCCGCAAGGGCGTTGGGCCCCTTCTTCATTCACTTCCAGGTGAGATGATGCCGATCTGCTCTTAGCCGCGATGCAGCAACTTGGCTGCGTCGTGCGCGAAGTAGGTGAGAATTCCCGAGGCCCCCGCACGCTTGAAAGCGATAAGGCTTTCCAGAATGGCGCGATCGCGATCAAGCCAGCCGCGCTCGATCGCAGCCGTCAACATCGAATATTCGCCGGAGACCTGGTACGCGAAGGTCGGCATCTGGAAAGCATCCTTCACGCGGCGGACGATGTCGAGATACGGCATGCCCGGCTTAACCATGACCATGTCGGCCCCTTCCGCGATATCGAGCGCGACTTCGCGAATCGCCTCGTCGCCATTCGCGGGATCAAGCTGATAGGTGCGCTTGTCCCCCGTGAGCGCCTTCGCCGAACCTACTGCATCGCGGAACGGGCCGTAAAATGCGGACGCAAATTTCGCCGCATACGCCATGATGAGCGTGTCTTTGAAACCCGCGGCATCGAGAGTTTCACGAATAGCAGAGACGCGGCCGTCCATCATGTCGGATGGGGCAATGATGTCGCATCCGGCTTCCGTTTGGACAAGCGCCTGGCGTGCAAGAATCTCGACTGTTTCGTCGTTTGCGACATAGCCGTCGACCAGTACACCGTCATGGCCGTGGCTGGTGTAAGGATCAAGCGCGACGTCGCACAGAATGCCGAGCTCGGGAACCGCGTGTTTGATCGCCCGGACGGCGCGGCACACGAGATTGAGAGGATTGGTCGCCTCCCTCCCGTCCGGTGTTTTCAGGGTCGCGTCGGTATTGGGGAAGAGGGCGATGACCGGTATTCCAAGCCTCGCCGCAGATTCCGCTGCGTCCACCGCGCGATCTATGGAAAGACGTTCGACGCCGGGCATGGACGGAACGGGTTCATGGCGATTGTCGCCTTCGATCAGAAACAGCGGCCAGATGAAATCGGCTGGCGACAGGGCGGATTCCGCTACCATCCGGCGCGTCCATTCATGCCGGCGCAGCCGGCGCATGCGAAGCTGGGGAAAAGCTGCGGCCATTGCCTGGGTCCCAACGCGTCGCCGCAGGTCTAGCGTCGCGCGCTGGAAGGGGCAAGCCGCCCGCCGCTCCCCTGTTCCGATATCTTGCAAAAGCCTCGGCATAGCTTCATGTACGGCGCACGGGACCTAGAATTGGCGGACAGTCCATGGAGTTTGAACTGACGGAAGATCAGCGCGCGGTCGAGGCTGCGGCGCGCCGGTTCGCAGCCGAAAAGTTGCTGCCGAATGCGGCCGAATGGGACACCAACGAGCATTTTCCGGTCGATGTGATGCGGGAGGCTGCGGCACTCGGGTTTGCCAGTATCTATATTCAGGGCGATGTTGGTGGCTCGGAGATGAAGCGGCTCGACGCCGCCATCATTTTCGAGGAATTGTCGGCTGGCTGCACATCGACAGCGGCGTTCCTGTCCATTCACAACATGGCGTCCTGGATGATCGATCGGTTCGGCGCCGATGTGCAGCGTCGCCGGTTTCTGCCCAGACTTGCAACGATGGAACAAATCGCGAGCTATTGCCTGACCGAACCAGGTGCGGGCTCGGATGCGGCAAACCTCAAGACGCGCGCGCTGAAAGAGGGAGACCACTACGTTCTGAACGGTGCGAAAGCCTTCATTTCAGGCGCCGGCGTTTCCGATGTCTATGTCTGTATGGTTCGCACGGGCGAGGAGGGGCCGAAGGGTATTTCCTGCCTCGTCGTGGAGAAGGGAACGCCCGGTCTTTCTTTTGGAAAGAAAGAGCGCAAGCTTGGTTGGAACAGCCAGCCAACAGCGCAGGTGATCTTCGAGGACTGCCGCGTACCGGTCGCCAACCGCATCGGCGCGGAGGGAGAAGGGTTCCGGATCGCGATGATGGGGCTCGATGGCGGCCGCATCAATATCGGCGCCTGTTCCGTGGGCACGTCCCGCGCGGCATTGGAAGAAGCGAAAACCTATGCCACAGACCGCAAACAATTCGGCCGCGCGATAGCGGATTTCCAGGCGACGCAGTTCAAGCTTGCGGATATGGCGACCGAGCTCGAAGCTGCGCGCCTCCTGATACGCAGTGCAGCCGACGCGCTTGACCGCCGCGATCCCCGCGCGACGATGCTGTGCGCCATGGCCAAGCGGTTCGCTACCGATATGGGATTCAAGCTCGCCAACGACGCGTTACAGATCCACGGGGGTTACGGTTACCTGAAGGATTTTCCCGCCGAGCGACACGTGCGCGATTTGCGCGTGCACCAGATACTTGAGGGTACGAACGAGATTATGCGAGTTATCATTTCGCGCGAAATGTTCAGGCAGTGACATGAGTGAGGAAACGGAGATTCTCTTCGAGCGGCGCGGCGCGATTGGCCTCGTCACGCTCAATCGCCCGAGGGCGCTCAATGCATTGACACATGCGATGTGTCTGGCAATGGACGCGCAACTTCAGGAATGGGAGCGCGACGCGGCCGTCGCAGCGGTTGTCATTCGCGGCACCGGTGAAAAGGCTTTCTGCGCGGGAGGCGATATCCGCGCACTGTACGAATCCGGAAAGGCCGGGACATCTTACGCGATCGATTTCTATCGCGATGAATATCGTCTCAATGCCAGGATCAAGCACTATCCGAAGCCCTATATTGCCTTGCTGCATGGCATTGTGATGGGGGGCGGCTTCGGCCTGTCGGTGCATGGCAGTCATCGCGTGGCTGCCGAAAACGTTGTCTTCGCGATGCCGGAAACAGGTATCGGGCTTTTTCCCGATGTCGGGGGAAGTTTCGCTTTGCCGCGTTGCCCGGGCGAATTGGGGATGTATTTCGCGCTGACGGGTGCGCGGGTTAAAACCGCGGATGTCATCTACGCGCAAGTGGCGACGCATCACGTTCCGGCAGAACATTTCGAAGCGCTGACCGAGCGGCTTGCGAGCGGGCAGACGCCGGATACCGCGATCGGCGCCCTGGCAAAGGATCCGGGAACGCCGACGCTGGAAGGATTGCGAGGACCCATCGATCGGCATTTTGCCGGCGACTCCGTCGAAGAAATTCTCGCCGCGCTCGACGCAACGGGAAGCGAATGGTCTCGCGAGACAGCGGCGATCATCCGCACGAAATCTCCAACAAGTTCGAAAGTCGCGTTTCGACAGTTGCGGGAAGGTCGGAAACTCTCCTTCGACGATTGCATGCGGATGGAATTCCGCATGGTCCATGGCATCATAGCCGGTCATGATTTTTATGAAGGTGTGCGCGCGGCGATTGTCGAGAAGGACAACAAGCCCGTCTGGAATCCGGCGGATTTGTCCCAGGTCAGCGTTGAAGACGTCGACGGATATTTCGCGCCGCTGAGAGGCGGCGAGTTGGTATTGTAGCACTCAGTCAAGCTTGCAGATTATATCATCCGGAGAACACGCATGAGTACAATTGCATTCATTGGGGCAGGCAATATGGGCGGTCCCATGGCGCGCAATCTTTTGAAAGCCGGCCACGCCGTCATTGCGTTCGATCTGAGCGCTGCCGTGCTTGAGCCGCTCGTCAAGGCTGGCGCCAAAAGCGCGGCCTCGGCAAACGACGCCGTATCGGACGCCGATGTGGTCGTAACGATGCTGCCCGCCGGCCATCATGTGCGCAGCGTCTATCTCGAGCGGGGTGTCCTTGCCCATGCGAAGAAAGGCACTCTTCTGGTCGACAGTTCGACGATCGACATCGATTCCGCACGCGCCGTGCATGCCGCGGCGGAGCAGGCGGGGTTCGATTTTCTCGATGCGCCGGTTTCGGGCGGTGTGGGCGGCGCAGAGGCCGGAACGCTCACCTTTATGTGCGGCGGCACCGAACAGGCGTTCGGCCGCGCCAGACCCATTCTGGAATTGATGGGCAAACGCGTGGTGCTTGCCGGTGGTGCGGGCGCCGGACAGGCCGCCAAAATCTGCAACAACATGCTGCTTGCCATTTCCATGATCGGAACCTGCGAAGCGTTCGCTTTAGGCGAAAAATTGGGACTTGATCCGCAAAAGCTGTTCGACATCGCCTCTACATCGTCCGGCCAGTGCTGGTCGCTCACGACGTATTGCCCCGTTCCCGGTCCGGTGCCTGCCGCTCCTTCCAACCGCGACTACCAGGGCGGGTTTGCAGCCGGTCTCATGCTCAAGGACCTCAAACTGTCCCAATCGGCCGCACAATCCGCCGGCGCGGTGACGCCGCTAGGTGCCGAGGCGACTCAGCTTTACGGGCTGTTCGCGGCTAAAGGGCATGCGGGTTTGGATTTCTCAGGTATTGTAAAAATGCTGCGCGGAGAACTCTAGCAATTTACCGGGTTTTAACTCATCGCGCCTAAGGTTTCTTTTGACTTAAATCATCTATAGGTCCGGACAATTCGGGGACGGAGCGATGACGGCCTTGGCAAAAGCACAATCAAACGCGGCGGCATTCGAAGCCACGCAACCGCTTGGCAAGAAATATCTCGATATGCTGAGCCTTATCGAGCGGCTGCATCGTCAGTTGCTGGATGTGATCAAGGACGAACTCGACCGCAGGGACGAGCGCGAGATCAACAGCGTGCAGGCATTGCTGCTGTTCAACGTCGGGGATCAGGAATTGAGTGCAGGCGAACTGCGCACCAGAGGGCACTATCTGGGCTCCAACGTTTCCTACAATTTGAAGAAACTTGTGGAGGCGGGTTATATCCACCACGAGCGTTCGTCGGTCGATCGGCGTTCCGTCCTCGTCCACCTCACGCGAAAAGGCGAGATCGTGCGCGACATGCTGCGCGAATTGTTCGACCGCCACCTGCTTTCCCTTGAAGCCGTCGGCAATGTGGGCGGCGGCGATTTCGACGAGATGAACGCCTGCTTGCGGCGCATCGAACGGTTCTGGATCGACCAGATACGATTTCAACTCTAGAATCCTGGTCCCGGCCGCATTCACAAAGGCAGGTTGCGATGACGGCTGCGGAGGATCGCGAGATCGGAGGCGTCGTTATCACCCATCCCGGCAAGGCGCTGTGGCCGGCCGTCGCTCCGGACCCCGCCTTCACAAAACTCGATCTTGCGCGGCACTTTGCGGAATTCGCGGAGCGGATGCTTCCGCATGTCGCAGGGCGGCCGATTTCGCTGGTGCGCGCGCCCGACGGGATCGACGGACCGCGATTCTTTCAGCGTCATGCCACCCCGCAGATCGCACGATTGCGGCCGGTCAGCGTGCCGGGCGATCCCAAGCCCTATGCGATGATCGAAGACCGGGAGGGTCTCGTAAGCCTGGCGCAGGCCGCCGTGCTCGAACTTCATCCCTGGGCCGCGAAAAAGGACGCGCCCGATACGCCTGAGCGGGTGATTTTCGATCTCGATCCGGCGGAAGACGTCCCCTTCGGTCGTGTGATTGCCGCGGCGACGGAGTTACGCGAACGGCTGAAAAATTGCGGTCTTGAAGCCTTCGTCAAGACGACCGGCGGAAAGGGGCTGCATGTCGTGGCTGCGGTCAAGGGGAGCAGAGGCCCGGCGACGTGGGCGGGCGTCAAGGATTTCTCCCGCCGTCTGTGCGAGCAGATGGTGGAGGATTCTCCACGCGCCTATACCGCTAACATGGCGAAAAAGGCACGCCCGGGCAAAATCTTCCTCGATTATTTGCGCAACGACAGGGGCGCGACCGCCGTTGCGCCATGGTCGCCGCGCGCCCGGCCGCATGCCCCGATCGCAGCGCCTGTGACCTGGGCACAGCTCGGCAAAGGGCTCGATCCGCTGGCCTTCACACTGCGTACCGCACACGATTTGTTGAAACGCGTCGATCCCTGGCGCGATCTGCCCAAATCGGCTGGCTCTCTCGACGTAGCGCGAAAAAAGCTCGAGCGGCAGAGGCCATAGTCGGAGCGGACTATCCCGTGGCGGTCTCGTCGTGCCCCCCGCCGCCGTCTGGCCGGGCTCGGACCGGCGCTGATATTTCGCATGGAGCGGCCGCGGGAGGGACGCTATTCTAGCGCATTCGGCCGGGAGCCGACCCCAAAAGGCCTGAGAGGCCCCGTATGCGTTTTTCCTATCCGGTCAAGTTCCGCGAAGCGCTTGCGGGTCTCAAGCACGAAGGCCGCTACCGGGTCTTCACCGACATTGTGCGCCAGCGCGGTGCTTACCCGAATGCCGATTGTCATATGGAGTCCGATCCACGGCAGGTCACCGTCTGGTGCAGCAACGACTATCTCGGCATGAGTCAGAACCCCAAAGTGCTGGCAGCGATGCGAGACGCAATCGATCGCGCCGGCGCAGGCTCCGGGGGAACACGCAACATTTCAGGCACGACGCATTACCATGTGGAACTGGAAGCCGAGCTTGCCGATCTGCATGGCAAAGAGGCGGCCCTCCTGTTCACATCCGGGTTCATTTCCAACGATGCGACGCTTTCGACGCTGGCGAAGCTCCTGCCCGGGCTCATCATATTTTCCGACGAGCTGAACCATGCCTCGATGATAGAAGGCATGCGGCGAGGCGGGTGCGACAAGCGCGTCTTTCGGCATAACGACCTCGCCGATCTGGAAGCGCAACTCAAGCAGGCCGATCGCAAGGCGCCGAAACTGATTGCGTTCGAGTCCGTCTATTCGATGGATGGCGATTTCGGGCCCGTCGCCGCGATCTGCGATCTGGCCGAAAAATATGGCGCGCTCACATATCTCGACGAAGTGCACGGCGTCGGCCTCTACGGGCCGCGCGGCGCCGGCGTTGCGGCGCGCGATGGCGCGATGCATCGCGTCGATATCATCGAAGGTACGCTTGCCAAGGCATTCGGCGTCATGGGCGGTTATATTGCGACGAACGCGGATATCGTCGATTGCATTCGTTCATTCGCGCCCGGCTTCATCTTCACAACCTCGCTGCCTCCCGCGATCGCCGCCGGTGTGCTGGCAAGCGTCCGCCATCTGAAAGAGAGCGATGTGGAGCGCGCCGCGCTGCACGAAAGAGCCGAGAAATTGAAGCGGCTTCTGGCGGAAGCCGATCTTCCCGTCATGCCATCGCCCAGTCATGTTGTGCCGGTGTTGGTGGGCGATGCCGCATTGTGCAAATCGGTTTCGGATACGCTGCTGCACGATCATGGGATTTATGTGCAGCCGATCAATTTCCCGACCGTGCCGCGGGGCACCGAAAGGCTGCGCTTCACGCCGTCCCCGGTTCACACCGACGCGATGCTGGAGGCGCTCGTCAGGGCACTCGACGCCGTGTGGTCCGCACGCCGGCTCAGGCGCGCCGCCTGATTTTTGGTAAAAAAAAGCGCGATGGAATCCCATCCCATCGCGCGACTGGAAGCCGGTATCGGTCGGTTAGCCGCGGCGGCGGTTTTTGGTGGCCGGCGCGGTACGACCCAACCCAATCTTCTTGGCGAATTCCGAACGTTGCGCCGCATAATTGGGAGCGACCATAGGATAGTCTGCCGGCAGGCCCCATTTCCCGCGGTATTCCTCCGGCGTGAGATTGTAGCGCGAGCGCAGATAGCGCTTCAGCATCTTCAGTTTTTTTCCGTCCTCCAGACAGATGATGTATTCGGGTGTCACCGATTTCTTTACCGGCACCGCAGGTTTTTGCGAAGTCGGCGTATCGGCCGGGCTGGTACCCGCAAGACCGCTCAAAGTCGCATAAATACTCTTGATCATTCCGGGGATTTCCGAAATCGGCACAGGATTGTTGCTGACATAAGCCGCGACGACATCACTGGCGAATTTGATCAACTCGTCTGTTTTGCCAGAATGAGAATCGTTGATATTGCTCATATATTATGCCTTCCGGATGTGGAGGATTTCGAGAAGCGACTCGCCTTGTATTTCACTGCCTGACTTGGAATCAACACCAACCGCACAATATTGCCAGTGAATAAGGCACTCGCACAAGAATGGATGACCGGATGCCAAAGCTCAATGTGAAGGTAAAGGCATAGGGCACTGTCCGATCGTCTGTAATCTTTTGTCCCACGCCGCGTATTTTGGGTTTTGCGTTGCGCTCCGCGGTTTTTGTCTCTGACTTGGCTGGCGACCGTAGATGGAGATGAAATGACACGTAAGTTTTTTTTCAATTTATCTCCACCACAATCAACAGTCGTGGTTGTGTGAAAAATGCGGCGGGGCAGTGAGAAAACACGGTCTGGCGCTAGGTCTGGTAACGCGCTACGCCTAGACCACGATGGCCAGTCGGGGCGGGCCATGCGATTTGGATTCCTGATGAGGACGCGATGGCAGCGATGTCAGACGGGACTTGGCCGCGAAACAAGCGTTTTTTCACCGATTCGCTGACCCAGGCGGATCCCGATGTGGCGCTCGCTGTTCAGGCGGAACTTCATCGCCAGCAGGAGAAAATCGAACTCATCGCTTCGGAGAACATCGTCTCGAAGGCGGTGCTGGAAGCCCAGGGCTCGGTGCTCACCAACAAATATGCCGAAGGTTATCCCGGCCGCCGCTATTACGGCGGCTGCGAATATGTCGATGTGGTCGAAGAACTGGCGATCGACCGCGCCAAACGCCTGTTCAATTGCGCTTTCGCCAATGTGCAGCCGCATTCCGGCGCACAGGCGAATCAGGCTGTCTTCTTCGCGCTGCTGCAGCCTGGCGACACCTTCATGGGCCTGAGCCTCGCCGCGGGCGGTCACCTTACTCATGGTTCGCCGGTCAATCAGTCGGGCAAATGGTTTCAACCGGTCGCCTATAGCGTGCGCCGCCAGGACCAGCGCATCGACATGGACGAGGTTGCGGCCCTGGCTGAGGCGCATCGCCCGAAACTGATCATTGCCGGTGGCTCGGCTTACGCCCGCTTCATCGATTTCCCGCGCTTCCGGGAGATCGCGGATTCGATCGGCGCCTATTTCATGGTCGACATGGCCCATTTCGCGGGGCTCGTGGCAGGTGGGGTTCATCCCAATCCGCTCGATCACGCGCATGTCGTCACCACGACGACCCATAAGACGCTGCGTGGGCCGCGCGGCGGCATGATCCTTTCGAACGACGCGGAACTGGGACGCAAGATCAACTCGGCCGTTTTCCCCGGCCTGCAGGGCGGCCCGCTGATGCATGTGATCGCGGCCAAGGCCGTCGCCTTTGGCGAAGCCCTGCGGCCGGAGTTCAAGCTTTATGCGAAGGCCGTCGTCGAGAACGCGAAAGCATTTGCGGATGCCTTGCACGCTCAGGGTCTCGATATTGTCTCGGGGGGTACCGACACGCATGTGATGCTGGTCGATCTCCGGCCCAAAAAAGCCACGGGCCGCGCCGCCGAGAAAGCCCTCGATCGCGCGTCTATCACCTGCAACAAGAACGCGATCCCCTTCGATACTGAAAAGCCCGCGATCACCTCCGGAATTCGCCTCGGAACGCCGGCCGGCACGACGCGTGGGTTCGGCATTTCCGAATTCCAGGAAATTGCCAAGCTGATCGTGGAAGTCGTTGAAACCGTGGCGAAAAATGGCGAAGACGGCGATCCGGAAACGGAAACCCGCGTGCGCACGCGGGTCACCGAGCTTTGCCGCCAATTCCCGATCTACACCTGAGAGGAGACGCGAGCGCCCATGCGTTGCCCGTTTTGCGGACACGACGACACCCAGGTCAAGGACAGCCGCCCCAGCGAGGACAATTCAGCGATCCGCCGGCGCCGGCACTGTCCGGCCTGCGGGGGCCGGTTCACGACCTTCGAGCGGGTGCAATTGCGCGAACTCGTGGTCGTCAAGAAAAACAATCGTCGCGAATCTTTCGAGCGCGACAAGCTCGAACGCTCGCTGGCGCATGCGCTGCGCAAGCGCCCCGTCGAGGCGGAGCGCATCGACCGCATGGTCACAGGCATCGTGCGGCGGCTGGAAAGCATGGGCGAGAACGAAGTCTCGTCGAACGTGATCGGCGAGCTTGTCATGCAGGCGCTGGCCAGTCTCGACAAGGTCGCCTATGTCCGCTTTGCCTCGGTCTATCGTAATTTCCGCGAGACGAAGGATTTCGAAGCGCTGATCGGCGAGATGGAGGGCGGCGACCGCGACTGAGCCGCAGCTTGAATTGAACGATCGGCGCCACATGCAGCATGCGCTGCGCCTCGCGGAGCGCGGGTTGGGGCGTGTCGCGCCCAATCCAGCCGTGGGCTGTGTCATCGTTTCGCCCGAGGGCAACGTTCTTGGGCGCGGGACTACCGGCGAGGGCGGCAGACCGCACGCGGAAACGATCGCGTTGGCGCAAGCGGGCGCTACAGCACGCGGCGCAACGGCCTATGTGACGCTTGAACCCTGCGCGCATCACGGCAGGACGCCTCCTTGCGCGGAGGCATTGGTCGCGGCCGGTATCGGGCGTGTGGTTGCGGCGACCGAGGATCCGGACCCGCGCGTGAGCAGCCGTGGGCTCGCAATCCTGCGCGCCGCTGGCGTGGAAGTCTCCACGGGCTTGATGGCCGTGGAAGCCGAGCGGTTGAACGCGGGCTTTTTCCTGCGTATCCGCGAACGGCGCCCCTTGGTGACACTCAAGATCGCCATGAGCGCTGACGGACGCACGGCATCGGCTGCGGGCGAAAGCAAATGGATCACGGGCGAGGAGGCGCGTCGTTTCGGTCATCTGCTGCGCGCCCGCCATGACGCCATCCTTGTCGGCAGCGAGACGGCGCTGGCCGACGATCCCGAACTGACATGCCGCCTGCCGGGACTGGAATGCCGCTCGCCCACCCGCGTCGTGCTCGATACGCATCTTCGCCTCGGCGAGAATTCCCGGCTGGCACAGACCGCGCGCGACATTCCCACGCTGGTTTTCACAACAGACGACGGTGGCGACGCGCTACGCGCAGTTGGCGTCGAGATAATAATCGCCGCAAGCGATCCGCAGGGTCGCCCGGAGATCGGGGCCGTCCTGCACGAACTGGCGGCGCGCGGTATTGCGCGACTGCTCGTCGAAGGCGGCGCCCGCGTGCACGCAGCGTTTCTCGATCGCGGATTTGCCGATGAGCTGGAACTGTTTCGTGCGCCACTGATTCTGGGGGGCGCTGGACATCCCGCGATCGCGGCACTTGCCGAACCGGGTCTCGCTGAGGCACAGCGCTTCGTCGCCACGGACTCCAGGAAACTTGGCGCTGACCTTCTGGAAAGCTTGGCGCGCAGAGCCTAAAAGGAACCATGTTCACGGGAATAGTCAGCGATGTCGGCCAGATCCGGCATATCGAAAAGCGCGGCGACACGCATGTGGTCATCGCCACCGATTACGACGTGTCCGCGCTGGAGATCGGTGCGTCGGTGGCGTGTTCCGGCATCTGCCTGACGGTCGTCGATCGCGGCAGCGTCAAGGACCGCTGGTTTGCGGTCACGGCCTCAGGCGAGACGCTGTCGAAGACCACGCTGGGCGCATGGAAAAGCGGCGATAAGGTCAATCTCGAGCGGCCCCTGCGCGTGGGCGACGAGCTTGGCGGTCACATCATGACGGGCCATGTCGACGGTGTCGCCGAAATCCGGCGCGCCGAGCCGGAAGGCGAGTCCATGCGTCTCGCCTTCGAAGCGCCGCCGGCGCTGGCAAGGTTCATCGCGGCCAAGGGCTCGGTGGCGCTCGACGGCGTGTCGTTGACGGTGAACGAGGTCGAGGGCGCGCGTTTCGGCGTCAATCTCATCCCCCATACGCTGAAGGTGACGACCTTTGCCCACGCCAGGTCGGGCGGCCGGGTGAATTTGGAGATCGACGTGCTGGCGCGCTATGTCGCCCGGCTCGCCGAGGTCTGACGCATGTTCCACGATTACATTTCCGGCATCGAAGAACTGATCGAGGACGCCCGCAATGGGCGCATGTTCATTCTCGTCGATGCGGAAGACCGCGAGAACGAAGGTGATCTCGTCATACCCGCGCAGATGTGCACGCCGCAGGCCGTGAATTTCATGGCAAAATACGGCCGCGGCCTCATCTGTCTCGCGCTCACATCGGAGCGCGCGAGCGCGCTGCAGATCCCGATGATGACGCAATTCAACGGCACGCCGAACCAGACGGCGTTCACCGTTTCGATCGAGGCGAAGGAAGGCATCTCCACCGGTATTTCCGCGCATGACCGCGCGCATACGATTTCGGTCGCCATCGATCCCACCAAGGGTCCGAGCGACATCGTGATGCCGGGGCACGTCTTTCCGCTGGTGGCGCGGCATGGCGGTGCGCTCGTGCGGGCCGGTCACACGGAAGCGGCGGTCGACATTGCGCGTCTGGCCGGGCTTTATCCCGCCGGCGTCATCTGCGAGATCATGAACGATGACGGCACGATGGCGCGGCTGCCAGATCTCGTGCAGTTCGCGCAGCTGCACGGCCTCAAGATCGGCACGATCTCCGACCTCATCGCCTATCGCCGGCGCTACGACCATTTCGTGCAGCGCGCGATCGAAACCGACTTCCAAAGTCATCACGGCGGTGCCTGGCGCATGATGGTCTATGTCAACACCATCGAATATGCCGAGCACATCGCCCTCGTGAAAGGCGATATCGGCGGCAGCGAGCCCGTGCTCGTGCGCATGCACGCGCTGAACCTGTTCACCGATCTGCTCGGCTATCAGCATTACGAGCGCGACGTACTCGCGGACTCGATGCGCATCGTGGCGGAGGCGGGCCGCGGCGTCGTCGTGGTTCTGCGCCAGTCGCGGCCCACCTTCGTGTCCGAGGTGTTGCAGCGCAAGCCGTCGGAAGACGCCGACCGGCGGCGCGTGAAGGAATATGGGGTGGGCGCGCAAATCCTGCTCGATCTGGGCATCAGGGACATGATTCTGCTGACCGATACGCCCGAGAAGAAGGTCGTGGCGCTCGATGGCTACGGTCTCAACATCGTGGGCACGCATGCCATCCGCGACGGCAGGAAGAAAACGGAGCAGGGGGAACGGGAATGAGCGTCCTGATCGTCGAGGCGCGGTTCTATGCGCATATCTCGAATGCGCTGCTCGATGGCGCGACGGCCGCGCTGGAGAATGCCGGCGTGCGTTTCGAGCGTATCACCGTGCCGGGTGCGCTGGAGATTCCCACCGCTATACTCCTTGCCGCGCAGGCTGCGGAAGACACCGGCCGGACCTATACCGGCTTCGTGGCACTCGGCTGTGTGATCCGCGGCGAAACCTATCATTTCGAAATCGTCTCCAATGAATCGGCACGCGGCCTGAGCGAGCTTGGTCTCAGACACGCGCTGTGCATCGGCAATGGCATTCTCACCTGCGAAAACGAGGAGCAGGCCATGCGTCGCGCCGCGCGCGAAGAACTCGACAAGGGCGGCGACGCCGCGCGGGCATGTCTGGCGCTCATGGCCCTGCGGACCAAGCTGCGGGCGCGGCGGTGACTGCGACGCCGGCGAACGAGCGAACACGAACGCGGATGGCGCGGCGTGCCGCGCGGTTGGGCGCCGTGCAGGCGCTCTATCAGATGGAATTGACGGGCGGCGATGCGGAAACCATCGCGCAGGAATTTCTGGAACATCGTTTCCAGCACGAGCCGGAACTGGCGCGCGCGGGCGAGCCGGACGAAGCCATGTTCCGCGCCATCGTGGGCGGCGTGCCGCATGTCCAGGTGGAGATCGACCGCGCCATTACCTCCTGCCTGTCGTCGGATTGGAAGCTGACGCGGATCGATTCCATTCTGCGCGCCATTCTGCGCGCCTCCGCCTATGAACTGATCGAACGCCGCGAAGTGCCGGCGCTGGTCGTGATCGACGAATATCTGGATATCGCCCACGCATTTTTCGGCGATCAGCAACGCGCTTTCGTGAACGCGGTGCTGGACAGGCTGGCGCGGTCGAAGCGCGCGGTCGAATTCGGGGAAGCGCCGCCGGATGACGAGCTCCGAATCTGAACCGCCGCGCCGGCCCGGCGAATTCGCGCTCATCGCTGAGCTTTTTGCGCCGCTCGCGAAAGACGCGCCGGGCGCGTTCGGCCTCACCGACGACGTAGCCGTCATCGCGCAACGGTCGGGCGAAGACCTCCTGCTCAAGACCGATGCGATCGTCGAAGGCGTGCATTTCTTCCGCGCCGATCCGCCGGAGCTGATCGCGAAGAAGGCGTTGCGCCGCGCATTGTCCGATCTGGCGGCGAAGGGCGCGGACCCTTGCGCATATCTGCTTGCGCTGTCCCTGCCGGCCTGGCCGGACATGGCGTGGCTCGAAGCATTCTCGCGGGGTCTCGCCGAAGACCAGGCGGAATTTTCCATCGCGCTGATCGGCGGCGATACGAGTGCTACGCCCGGCCCGCTGAATATCGTGGTGACCGCAGCCGGGCGCGTGCCTGTGGGTGCCATGATCCAGAGGCGTGGCGCCGCGGTCGGCGATCTCGTTTTTGTCTCGGGGACCATCGGTGATTCCGCCGGCGGGCTGGCATTGCTGCGCGAGGATTGCGCAACACTTTTCCAACCGGATCGCGAAGCTCTGGTTTCGCGCTACCGTTTGCCGCAGCCGCGGCTCGCGCTGGGGCGTGCCTTGCGCGGCGTGGCAGCGGCGGCGTTGGACGTATCGGACGGATTGCTCGCCGATCTCGCGCATATCGCGGAGGTCTCGAAGGTTCGCGTCGAGGTGGACGCCGCGCGCATTCCGCGTTCGGACTCGCTGCGTGCACTGTGGGGCAATGGCGAAGACGCCATTGTCCGCGCCGCGACCGGCGGCGACGATTACGAAATCGCGTTCACCGCGCGTGCGGATCGCCGCGAGGACGTACTCGACGCCGCACGCCGCGCCGGCACGCGCGTCGCGGAAATCGGCCGCGTCACGGCAGGCGAGGGCGCTTTGCTGCTCGACACGCACGGCCGCGAGATCGCACTAGCGCGGCCAGGATATCGGCATTTCTGAGCTATCCCGGACCGGATTGAATCGCATCATCGCATAGCGAAAATTGCAGTGCTTGTTTCACCCTCCCCTTGAGGGAGGGTGGAACATTGTGGTGCGTGCTGAGACAATTGATTGAGTTGTGTTAGGCTGGCGCGAGTGGCGGGGTGAAACGATGCGCAATCATTCAAGGCGTCTTGCAACTATCATCTATGCGGCCGCCGCACTTTCCGCGACCAGCGCACACGCAGCTGTGACGATTTCGTCGGCCACAACAACGAGCATGACATGTTCGGGTGGCGTCTGCGCGCCGACGGCGAAGAATGCCGTCCTGAACGTCGGCGATCTGGAAACCCTGCTGGCTTCGGGCAATGTGACCGTCACCACCACCGGCACCGGCGTTCAGGCGAGCGACATTGACGTTAAAGCTGCTCTCAACTGGTCGAGCCCCGGTGCGCTGTCGCTCCAGGCGAACAAGACCGTCGCCATCGACAGCCCCGTAACAATCGCCGGCCTCAGCGGCTTGACCATTCAGACCGGCGGCACGAACGGCACACTCTCCTTCGGCAAAAAGGGCAATATCACCTTCGCCAACCTGTCGAGCGTCCTTTCGATCAACGGCGCAACCTATACTCTCGTGGGCGACCTCAAGACGCTCGCCAGCGACATTGCCACGAACCCAAGCGGCGATTTCGCGCTGGCCGCCAACTATGACGCGAGTCAAGGCGGATCGTACTCCGTCACGACAACGTTTAACGGCACGTTCGAAGGACTCGGGAACGTGATTTCGAACCTGTTCCCGGGCGAATACCTTGGTTACAGGCGGGAGACTATAGTGAATGTCGGCTTATTCGAGGAAGTCGGTGCGACAGGCGTCGTGAAGGATATCGGTCTAACAAATATATCGCTCTCGATTGTCAAACAAAAAGGTTTGCACGAGCTTCTATATATCGGACCGCTGGTTGGAACCAACTACGGTACAGTTTTGTTTTCCTATGCGACGGGAACCATCACAGACAAAATGGGCGAAAATGATGGCGGCCTCGTCAGCCAGAACTACGGAACGATCACGAATTCCTATGCGGCCGTGGCAATTGTAATAAGTGCAAAGAAAGCCATGCATGGATTGGCCGGCGGCCTCGTCGAATTGAACGAGGGGATTGTTAGCGCCTCCTATGCGACTGGCGCGGTGTCTGGAGTTGTAGCAGGGGGGTTGGTTGGCTACCAAATCAACACCGGTGTAATTGCCAGCAGCTATGCCACAGGTAATACGCAAGCGAATGATTTCGCGGGCTACGCCAGCGCGGGGGGGGGCTTGTCGGCATAAATAATGGTGCGATTGATGATTGCTACGCGACAGGGGACGTTCAGACTGACAATCTGAAGGGTGGCAGCTTTCCGGAAATTGGTGGGTTGGTCGGAGCAAACGACATTGATGGCATGATCGGATATTCCTACTCGACGGGTACCGCGATAGGAGGACCAGGAAGCACAGTGGGCGGCCTGATTGGCGACGACGGTTCGCAACCGGGCAGCCTTACCGGCACATATTGGGGCATCGATACGAGCGGTATAACCAATCTCGGCCAAGGCGCGGGCAACATTGCGAACGACCCCGGCATCACGGGTCTTACCACCGCGCAGTTTCAGTCGGGATTGCCGCAGGGCTTCGACCCGACGGTGTGGGCCGAGAGCGCCCATATCGACGGCGGCTTCCCCTATCTGCTCGCGAATCCGCCGGTGAAGTGAACAGCCATCCCCCTGTCGTCATGCCCTGCTTTATGCAGGGCACCCATTTTCTTTTCTCGAGCCGGGCAATCCAGCACGACAAATTGGATCGCCCGCATTGAAGCGGGCGATGACGACGGAGGGGTAGAACGAACGAAGAGCCCTTCCGGAATTTCACGGTTGACACTAAACCAAATTGGTTATAATATCAACCGCGAATTGATCCCGGTCCGCCGGGAGGCTCTTTGACATTGTGAATAAACCACCCTGGGCGCGGCGCGCTTTCGCCGCGGCGCTGTCGCATGCGTGCCGGAATGCGGCGGCCCGGCAGTGCGCGAGGAATTCCCTGTTCCTGTTTTTCCCTGTTAATTTCCCTGTTAGCAGGGAATTCGTACTCATTTCGTCGCACAGGGGACGCGGCAATTGCCTCCCGCATCCGCTTTTGGCATGTTCCGCAGCCTTTTTTGCGCCGGTTCGCCAATGAAACCGGCTAGTGGGGA